>ERZ809074.22-NODE-22-length-213691-cov-12.717393_pt1 | contig 213691 bp, 189 predicted proteins | sample MGYA00520795_ERZ809074 | MGnify/ENA primary metagenome ERZ809074 (study PRJEB31570, sample SAMEA3212989) | Homo sapiens | biome: human-gut; feature: human gut; material: fecal | place: Sweden | collected 2011 ... | reverse complement strand
ACCACACCTACTATTGGGAGTCCGAGCGTGGGGCTGAAATTGATTTTATCATTCAACGTGACGGTCAGCTAATCCCCATTGAGGTCAAGTCTGCCGACAACACCAGAGCCAAGAGCTTAAAGGTCTATATGGACACCTACAAGCCTGCTTATGCAATCAAGCTCTCTGCCAAAAACTTCGGCTTTGAGGACAATAAAAAAATCGTTCCTCTCTATGCCGCATTCTGCATCTAAAATCAATATTACAAAAATAACGCTCACGAAATGTGGGCGTTATTTTACTTTATTAAGGTATCAACAATAAAACAGCTAAGTCCCTCGAAAGCGGTTTAATGCCGTGGTCGAGGGGCTTAATTATTATTAATATTATTAATTATCTTTTTATTTATTATCCTTTTTACGTTTTGCTGCGATTCTTACGGTTGTGTGAATAGGTACTGCCTTCTTTATGTCACTAATGACTATTTTACGACGCTCCATTCTGTCCTCCTCAAATGTCAACTGTTTTGCAAAAGATATTTGCCGTTTACTGTAATTCTTTCCATCATTGAGGTCCTGAAAATAATCTGAGATGATGCAATAAACATTTTGGCCGAGTACACAAGGAAAACCGTTTTTCCCGTTATACTTCTCATAATGAGGTTCTACCTGCTTTGGATTGTCCTTATTATATCGTGTGTAAAATCCAAATTGACGCCGAATCCATTTACCGTCAATAGGCTTATTGTTTTTGTCGCTCCTTTTTACTTGAAGCAAATTAAGAGTGGCAGCAATATCGATAAGTGAGTATCCGGCTGCCATCATCAGTGCAATAAGTTGTATTACGATTGCCTCTTCCGGGTATATCTCATATTTTTTGTTTTGTCATTGAATCTATATCCGTAATATCCGTGTCCTCCACGATGAGGTTCATTCATATCATCACATCCTTGTGTTAATATTTTACATCATCAAATGTCAACTTTCAAGATTTATTGCCAAATAACTATATGCGAGTGTCCGCTATAATCCTAAAACGTTAGCAATAATTTTATGATATATAAGGATTATTAACTTATTTTTTTGCGGTAATATCAAGTCGAGTGTCCATTTTTACGCCTTACTTTTCTCATCTGAACATATTTATAGTGTTCAGACAACCAAAAGCAAAAGCCAAAAATCATCGTTTTGACATTTAAATAAAGCAATGATTAACGGTAATTGCCATAGGTTGACTTGACACTATCTTATTAATTGCGCAATTATAAGACCCCTTCTCTGTGGGTAACAGAGACCATCGCTCGTTTTCACGGGCACAAATTAATATCACCTTGCTCCCAGGGTAAAGGGAAGAAAGACGTAAAATGAAAGTCGTTATAAACAGAAAAAAATATGACACTGATACAGCGGAATGCGTGGCCTGTTACAGCTATGCTTGGCCCGGCGATTATAATTATGTGTCAGAAGCATTGTATCGCAAGAAAACAGGAGAATACTTTTTACACGGGGACGGAGGCCCAAACAGCAAATACATGTGCGAAAAAGGTAATACATATTACGGCGGAGAAAGAATTATCCCGTTAGACGAGGAAGAAGCAAAAGACTGGACAGAGGAATACGCTCCGGAAGACTATGAGGATATTTTTGGAGAAGTAGAGGAATAAAGAAAAAAACAGCTGTGCTATCGGCTATACGGGCAGAAAGAGGATGATTAAAATTGATAGTTACGGTGATGAACGACAAATTTAATGCTTGCATCAGAACAATTAACATTACATGGGATGATTTTGTTGCAATGTGCTTGTGTCCCGGATGTATGGATTATAAAGGGAACGCCGCAATTGTCGGCGGCTTGTGTGTCTGGGATACCGAAATAAGCTATAGCACGCGTAATCGCCATAAAATTTTTGAGCACAAAAACCGTCGTTGTATTAACAGACAGCTGGTGATACTCGACGCGGATAATCCCCAAGACGATTTTCTCGACAGGACGCAGTCTTACTTCGCAAAACTTGATGCTGCCTGGGTATATTATACGACATTCTCTGCAACAAAAGATAATCCACGATACAGAATTTGTACATACCTGGACAAGCCGGTCAGCCCTCAAAGCTACGAAACAATCGCCAAATCTATAATGTACGGCATCGGTTTCGAGGAATTTGACCCTGTATCGTCAAATGCAAACCAAATAATGTATCTCGCTGTAATGCCGATAAAAATCAACCCGGAAAGCGGCGAAGAAGAAATCTTTTTCAGGCGGGATTCGTTTGACGGGTATCCGATTGATACAAACAGGTTAATGGACGATATCACAACCGTCAGCTGTGGCAAATCCCCAAAAAAAGTTCTACCGAGCAATATATCCGAAAAATCACAATTAAGCGCAGGCACCTCAAAGCTCATTGACCCTCGAACAAAGGACAGCATCGTCGGCACTTTCACCTCCCTGTTTTCGATTGAAGAAGTAATGGAAAGGTTTCTTCCGGATGTTTATGAAAAAATTGGTGACAGATACAGACCAATCGGCAGCGGAAGCACTCCGGGCGGCAGAATCGTCGAAAACGGTCAGTATTATCTCACCTCACAACACCAAAAAAGACAATGCTTACGGCAGCCTCAAGAACTCCTATGACCTTGTACTTTGCAATCTCCAAGAAATCACCACACCGGAACAGCTTGAAGAGCTAAAACACAAAGCACACTCAAAATGTAAAAATTGTGAAACCGCAGAACAAATTATGTACGAATGGGCTATGAGCATCCCGGAAGTGTACGAGGCGGAAGCAAAAAGAATTAACAAAAGAAAGAAGGATTTTAAATGAATTATACATATCCCCAGCTTGAAGACGTTTTAAAATTTACAAAATGCGGCATGAGCATAAAGGTATCGGGATTCAAAACAAACTTTGTAGCAAAGGAACTCCTAAAAAAAGATACATATGTTTATGCCAAGATTGAAAACTCTGACAAAGGCTTTATTTACATGTACGATAATGCGTCCGGAGTGTACAAATTAGTACAAGAAAAAGATATTCTCAGAAACATTAAAAACTTTTTGGAGCATTACGACTCTGATTTGGTCCGTATGTCTGCATTAAATGAGATTGTTGATTTAATGGTTACAGAGATGGATACAATACCGCTAGATAATTTTGACAACAATCCGCAAATAATAAATTTTCAGAACGGTATTTTGGACCTGGATACGCTGAAATTATCGCCTCATAGCAAAGATGCTCTTTGTACTGTTCAGATGCCTGTTGAGTGGAACGGAAATTTTGTCGAGCACCCGGAGCTTGCTCAGTCACCGATTTTTGATAAATATCTTAATACTCTGACCAACGGTTACTCAGAAAAGGATAGAAATGACATCAAAACCGTTCTCCTTGAGGTAATAGGAGTCGTGCTCAGCAACATCCCCGGGTATAAATTCAAAAAAGCCTTGCTTGTTTACGGTAAAGGAAACACCGGTAAAACACAGATTCGTAACCTTGCCATCAGCTTGGTGGGCGAACGGAATTCTGCCGTAGTAGAACTTGCCGACCTTGAAACAAGAGAAGGTCCCTCGAGAGCTTACAAAAAGCGTCTTATCGGTTCCGGCGACATGAAGTTTGGAACGGCAGGCCAAATTGCCACATTTAAGGATGCAACCGGCGGCGAGACATTGCCCATAAGATTTTTATATAAAGAGGCATTCCCTGCGAAGATAACCGGTGTATTTTGGTTCGGTGCAAACTTTTTACCGCTTTTCGGCGGCGATAAAGGCGACTGGGTCTATGAGCGTTTTATCCCGGTTCAGTGCAAAAACGTAATTCCCGAAGAAGAGCGAGACCCCGATTTGCTTGAAAAGCTGCTGACAGAAAAAGATGCGATTGTGTACAAGGCGATTATGGCAATGCGTGAGGCTGTCAAGCGAGGGTATAGATATACTATCCCCGAGTCATCAAAAAAGGACCTTGAAGTATACAAATCTGTAAATAATATCATAGTTGAGTTTTTTAACGAACACTGCATAAACCTAATGGCCGGTATTGATTATGATGATGCCGCTGTAAAGTTCTGTGATTTAAAATCTTCGCACAGCAGTGCAGTAATTTTCAACACCTTTCGCAATTGGGCAAAATCAAATTACAACACCACTCCCACAAAAGCTGATTTTGAAAATACCATCGCGGAAATCTTAGGCATCCCGCGCGATAAAATAACTGTGCGGACCGCTGAAATGCGTGCATATTACGGTTTTGATATTGAGGACAATTGTTTCCAAGAATATTACAAGCCGTAAATTGCTCCAAAGACTTCGCAGAATCAATACTTCTGCGAGGTCTTTTGCTGTTACTGCTCCCAAAAACATTGCTTCTGAAGAGTTCTTGTGACAAAATGGCAGAATGACAGGATAATAAAAAAGTATATAAAAATAAAATTATATATACCTTTTAGAAAAGGCTGTCATCTTGTCATTTTACCAATGTTTTCGGTTGCTTGGACTCTACCGGCGGCGCTCAACTCTCCCCTCCTCTCTCCAGCGGCAACTGTTTTCAATAACGCCGCAAATCAAACGACCACGGAAAGAAAAACACCCGGCCGCCAGATTTAACCGACAGTCGGGTCTGTGTTTATGCCTTATACTTCAAGTTGTCAATCTTAGGTGTGTATCCGTTTTCAATATTACGGCATATGACAAACTGCAATTCATCACGCTCAAGTAAAAGCATCGACAACTCTGTACGAATCTTCTCAACCTCATTTTTGAGCTTTTCAAAGTCAGGAAAAATAATTATGTCCGTTTTAGCAGGCTGTTCATCTTCACCGGCTTTAGGCATAGTATGCTCCTCCCCTTGCGCTGTAAGCAGTTTCTCAGTTTCACTTTCATCCATAATTTTCACCTCAAGAAAATCTATTCAAATCATCAATCCAGCAGATTTTCCAATAACCTTTTGCGGTTATTTATAAACAGCTCTGTAACCTTGTAGCTTTCGGTTTCTTCATACCGGCAGGTGTGAATTTTTCCATTATCAAAGCTAAAGATTTCGGCATTCGGGATACCGAGCAAAATCGGCGAATGCGTTGCTATAATAAATTGCGCACCGTCGCTTGCGCATCTGTAAATCTCAGCCAGCAGCGTCAACTGCCTTTGCGGAGATAATGCCGCCTCCGGCTCATCAAGAAAATACAGTCCGTTAGGTTGTATATTATTCTGTACCATCTTCAGGAAGCTCTCCCCGTGCGACCTATTGTGGTACTCCTCCGAAGGATGTGCGAAGTCGGCATATTCCTCCTCCTGTGTTGCAACATTATAAAAACTTTCCGCTCTTAAAAAATAACCCCATTTTTCTTTCCTGTACCCTTTTGCAATCGTTATAGCATTGCAGAGTTCCGAGTGCGTGTCATGCGTTGAAAAGCAATAATTCTTAGTTCCGCCCTCCGGATTGAATCCATGTGCAACGGCTATCGCCTCAAGCAAAGTCGATTTTCCGCTTCCGTTTTCACCGACAAACAATGTAATCGGCTTCATAAAATCAATTTTTTTGACCTTATAGAGTGCTTCAATTCTTGTAAGATAACTCTCATCACTTATCTTATCCCAATCAAAAAGTACACTTTGTATAAACTGATGATTCATTTGCATAATCTCATTATTTTTTTCGTTATCAATTTTAATTATTTCACCCATGTCAATCTCATTTCCTTTTACATAATCTATTTAATTAAAATATACTGCCACAATATCATCCAACTGCTTTCTAATCTCTGAAAAGTCGCAGTCCAAATCAAGCGTTTTTACAGAAATAGCATTGCCACCCATTTTGTATTCGTTGTTTGGTAACACTACTTCGTCTGTCTTTGCATAGAGCAACATTCCGGACACATTTCCGGTTCTCTCTGTATCGAGGTTTTTTACATAAGCAAATATCTGATACAGATTCCCTGAGTGTAAGGTGTTTACATCATATCGCTTCTGCATTGTATGCGAATAATACTTCGCATCTATTACAAGCGTCTTTTCCCCCTTTTTCAGCATAATGTCGCTTTGCATAACAGGGAGCATTTCTCTGTACCCATCATCTGTATCCCACGGAATTTGAGACGCTGACACCCGAATTTCCGGATGCTCTTTCCGATAGTACTCAAGCAGGAACTTCTCATAAAGTCTGCACATGCGCTGTTCATCCAGAAAATCCATCATTTTGACTTTGCCGTCCGACTGTGTCTGAAGCAGTCCGTTAATAATCAGATTGCAAATCGAAATCAACATTCTGTATTCCTGATTGTTGCGGTCAATTCTAACGTTCCAGTTAATCAAGTTGACATCAAGCACATCAACATTTGCAAAATACATCAACAGTTTACGGAGCTTGTTCTTTCGCTCTTTCGCAATATCGGCATGAAGAAGCTTCAACATAGTCGTTTTGATTATTCGATTCATATACGAGTTTTCGGAAAACTCATCATACTCACAAACCAGCCGTCTTTTAATCATCGACTGTTCTTTTATTGAAGAAGATATGTCAATTTTGCCTTTAACGGCTGCTGTGGTTTCCGTCTTCAAAACATACTCACGCGCGAGACCTTTTTTAATCAATGAACTCGTACCATTGATTAGTATCGCCGAACAAAGGTCTGCAAAATTTTCAAATTTTTCGGTTGCAACTTTTTTGTATCCCTGCTTGTTCAAAATCTTGAAAGCGTATGAGAGCATATAATACACATTTTTAATTGGAATCATTTTTCTGCTCCATTTGAATCTGTTGCATTATTTATTTTTTCCTTTAATTCGTCTATTTGTTTTTTAACTTTTTTAGGCTCATCAAACCAATACTCACTGATGAGAGGTTTAATCTCATACTCAATAACATTGTTAAGCCATTCATCGGTGATATCCTCATCAGTGCAGAAATAGCTGTGTCCGATTTTGAACCCCTCACCTAAATTGTCATCATCGGCAATCTCTTTGTTCAAATCTTTTACAGCATTTATAAGGGCTTTAAATTTATAATTATGTTTGCTATTTATGTATGCTTCGAACTTTTTGTTTCCATTTTTATCATTGTTACCATTGTTTTCATTATTCTCATTGTTATCATTGTTTTCAAACGCCGGCTTGAAACTATAGAAAGCAAATCTTCTGCGAAGAGCATAGTCCATCATTGCAAGACTGCGGTCTGCGGTGTTCATCATTCCGATGATGCGGATATTTTTCGGAACGCAGAATTCCTCATTTGAATAGAGCAAATTAAGCCTCTCGCCTCTGTGGTCTTTCTCAATAAGCATCATAAGTTCACCGAGAATTTTGCTCAGATTTCCACGGTTGATTTCGTCGATAATAAAGAAATACGACCTGTCAATATCGTTCTCCGCCTTATGGCAGAAGTCATAGAATACGCCGTTTTTCAGAACGAAGCCACCATTATCGGTCGGTCTGTATCCCTGGATAAAATCTTCATAGGAATAGCTCTGATGGAACTGCACAAATTTAATACGGCTTTCGTCCTCCTCGCCCATAATCGAATAAGCAAGTCTTTTTGCCGCATAAGTTTTTCCCACACCGGGTGCGCCTTGAAGAATGACGTTGTACTTCATCTCAAGCAAGCCGACAAGGCGTTTATATTCATCCAAATCCATAAATACATCATTAAGGAAATCATCCCTTGTATACGCCTTGTTCTCATTTCCCGCGGGTTCTTCATCGGGTTCGGCAGTATCAGTGTCTGAATCATTCTTGAAGCTCGTCCAAGCGGCATAGGAAAGCTCCGGAAAATTATTGTAATCATAATTTCCGCTGCTCAATTCGGCGTTTGCCTGCTCACACATTGAGATATATTCTTCACCCGAAGGGACACCATTATCAAGATTTTTAAAGATTTCGGCAAAATCATCGGATAAATTTGCCGAATTCTGAACAAAGGCACGATTTGTAGAATCAAGATTTATAAAAGTATTCGGTCTAATCCAGTAAAGACCCATTGTGATATTCCACTTCACCTGTTTTTGCTTGATAACCGTGTCATATGCGTTGATAAATTCTGCTCTGTTTGTTTCGCTGCTGTCCTTTGAATACGACAGAGCTTTTTCAAATAAGTTCCACAGATTGTCTATATCATGTTCTCCGCGGTTTTCTCTGTAGGCAAAGAAACTTGAACTTAAATTCATAGTAAAAGGAATACCGTCAAATCCAACCGGCACATCCTCTTTAAGTGAAAAATGTGTTGCAAATTGTTTAAGCAAAGCAATGCGATTTTTATCTTTAATTTCTTTATTAAACGCGCTGAAAGTTGTAAACGGACATATATCGTCATAATCCGTTTCTCCGCGCTCTTTAAACGGATAATTCATTCCGACTTCAGAATAAATCTTCTTAAGTATCGACATCAATGCCTGGCGGTCATTCTTATATGGAAGCAACGCATCGGCAAGTTCACTGTAAAAATTGACCCATTGATATTTTTTCTTGTTCTTGCGTAAAGCATTTAACTCCTTTGCGTTGTTCAAAAAGATACTTGAAGCAAGAGAATCCGTCATATCAACATTCCATCCTGCATCGGTAAGTGACCATATACCATGTTTTGAATTATCAATATAACCGCCTTTAACAAGATAACTCCTTGCAAACGCAACATCATTTTGGAACTTGTTAACCTTGGTTTTTCCCCTTACTTCGGTTACCTCTTCATCAGTGAGGTTTTCATTTTTTATAATGACATCTCTAACTTCCTTTGGAGTTCCGCTACCGTTGAGCTGCTTTAGCGCAACCAATATCGGCTTCATCCAACGAATAAACTGAGCATCCGATTTGTTTTCAGTCGCTTCCGGTGCAATCGGTTTTTCGCTGTAAAACTTGTCTATGTAGAATCCGACGTCACCTGCAAGAATATTCAACTCATGGTCCTGATAACAGTCATCCGAAAGTTCAGCAAAAAGCATATCGGCAAGTTCGCTGTCGTTTAACAGTTCGAGCCGAATTTCTTCATACATTTTCTGACCGTTTTTGAAATTGTTCTCGTAATCTCCCTTTTTAAAAGTGTAGTCGGCATCAATTACGGAAGCGACCTTCTTCATTTCGCCAAACTTGAATATATAATACCTGTCGGGATAGTAATGTCTCAAATATACACTGATGGCGTGCTCGTCCTGAAAGTGATTTGAGGCGCCGTTTCCGTATTTCAGGAAAAGCTCATTGGACTTATTCTTGAAAGCACCGATTCGTACATAAATATCCTGCTCTTCGTCAAAAAGTTCAATAAACATTTTTCTGACCGTTTCCGGCTCTTTGGATGCAAACTGCTCAATAATACTTTTCGGGAACCATCTGCTTGCAACAAGAAGGTTCTCGGTCTTTGACAGTGCATTTTTAAGCATCGCCGAAAAGTTTTCTGCATCAATGTCCCAGTTGTCTTGGAAATGCTTTACCGCTTCCCATTTGTACTTTTCATCTTTAAATCTCTCGCCGAAATCCTTTTTGTAATCCTCAATCGCTCTTCTGAGCTTTTCTTTGTTAATCATCTTTCTCCTCCGGATACACTCAATCCTTATTTACGATATCGAGCAGTTTTTCATAGCAATTTACAACATCATATCGAACTTTGCTTGTAGAAAGCTTGTTGTAAAGAACTTTAGCACAATCTGTTTTTGCTTTTTCTATGCCTCTCAGTTCGATGCTGTCCATCGTACCTTTAGTTTCGGCTATAAAGTATATATGCTTTACCGAGCCTTCCTTAAAGGCAATAGCCCAGTCCGGCGAATAATTACCTACCGGCGTAGGAATATGAAATGCCTTTGGCAGTTTGGCGTAAACACATACCTCATCCGCTATATCCAAGCTTTGGGCAAAACGCTTTTCAGTGCTTTCCTCGGCATAACCGTCTGTGAAAACATAATCCTGAATTGCTTTCTTCGCCACAAAAGCCTTATCAAAGCTCTGTGAATTCTTTTCTGCGGTGAAAATATTATCATCATACTTACCGTCAATTGTGTTATATGAGATATGCTCAACAATCGTGGTTGCCTTTTCCTCATTGATAATCTTAACGACCTTGGAAATAAATTCTTCCGGATTAAATTTAAACATATACAGCTTGTCAATACTGCGAAGTATTGCCGCTGCAGATTTTCTTGTCAGCTTTGTTCCCTCGGCAACCTTTCCGACAAGGTCATATTTTACACTGCTGGTCGCAGCGTGCTTGAGTGTTTTTGTCTTTGTCTTTTCTTTGGTGAAGGAGTCTCCGCGTTCAACCTCATATTCGTTCATCTGAGCTTTCTGCTGTCCAACAGTTGTTGTGTACTGAAGCTCAGAAACATACAGCCTGCTGTCAATGGCCGAAACCGCTTTGCTAATCAACTCATCGCTGTCAAAATCAACCATATATGCGTATTTGTGATTGATTTCATTCCAAAGCGTTTGAAACTCTTTCCTGTAGAAATTATCATTGAGCTTGTTTTCGGTAACCTTGGTCTTATGTCCGTCAGCAAACATTTCGGCAAGCACGCTGTCGTCATACACGGCTTGCACAAGTCCATGTATTCCGTCAGCCATCGGAATAAGTTTATCAGGCAATTTTGCAAGATTATTGTTTGCCAAATCCGAGCGGTATTTATCGGTAACCTTGCTATCCTCATCAACATAGCCGTTCTGAATAAGATAAAATTCAATCGATTTGGCAGTTCTTTCATCAATAAGAGCGGGTTCGCCGTCAACCTTAACATACTTGCCTTTGAAATATTCGGATGAAGCAGTTGTCGGCCTGTCATAAAGAACAGTCTTAATGTCTTTCTGTAAATCTGTGACGAAATTCTTATAGCTGTCGCTCGCCACGACGGTCAACTTATTGATGTCATGAACCATACTTCCGCAGCTTTGAACATCCATTCTGTTTCCGAATTGATTTACGCAAAGTCTCAGACCACGTCCGACTTCCTGCCGTTTGGTAGTCTGACTGTCCGAATGTTTCAGTGTACAAATTTGAAAAACATTAGGGTTGTCCCATCCCTCACGAAGAGCGGAGTGGGAGAATATAAACCTTGTCGGCTCGTCGAAAGAAAGAAGTCTTTCCTTATTCTTCAAAATCAAATCATAAGCGGAAATATCATCCGAGAATTCTGAATTTCTTTTAGTCGGGCTGTCGATACTGCGTCCGGATTTCTTATCAATACTGAAATATCCTCGGTGTACAACAGATGCATCCATGCACATTGATTTCAGATATTTCTGATACGGCGTGTCGAACATTGTTATGTAGTCGTTCAGAACGCTTTGATACTCTTGCTCAAACATAACGCCATATTCTCCGAGTGTCTCATTGCCGTCCTCATCGTACCGGCGATACTTTGCAACCTCATCAATGAAGAAAAGCGAAAGGCATTTTATTCCCTTGTTATAAAGACTTTCTTCCTTTTCAAAATGTGAAAGTATCGTTTCTCTGATTTGGATTCGGCGCATATCCTTTTCAGAAATATCGCCCATAATCTCCCCGACGTGAATAGCCACACCGTTTGTGAAAGTAACCTTACCCTCGGCGTCAATATCGGAAACCGTGTATCCTTTGTACTGTTCCATCTCATTGGATTCACGATAAAGGTCGTCGCCCACATCAAGAGTTCTTGTTTCTCTGTTTATTGATTTATTGTATGCAATTTCAAGTTCGATTTTAGCTCTCGGCGGCTTGTTTTTTGAAAGCACAATTTGTTCAAGGAAAAGATAACTGTCTGTTCCTCTGAAATTTTTGACTTCAAAACCCTTGACTTCAATTTTCTTAACCAACTTTTTATTGAATGCATCAAGAGCATCCAGCACATAAACAAGGTTATGCTGCTTTGCGTGTGTTGCCGAATAGTTCAAACTGAAAAGAGGATTGAAGTTCTTTAATGCTTTTTGTGTTACCTCACCGCCCATTTTCTGCGGTTCGTCAAGAATAATAATCGGTCTGTTCGCCTTAATGACATCAATCGGTCGGCGTGAAGCAAACTCATCACGCTTTGAATAGATAATACGAGCCTCTTTGCTTCTTCCGTCCTCTTTAAGTGATGAAGCAAAAGCCTGGGTATTGATAATCATTACATTGATACCGGAACTGCTTGAAAAGTTATCCAGTTGATTGAGATTCGAGCTGTTATAAATAAAGAAACGAGCCTTTTTGCCGTAGTGTTCCATAAAGTGTTCGGCTGTGATTTCAAATGATTTCTTTACGCCCTCACGGATAGCAATACTCGGAACAACAACAATGAACTTGCTCCAGCCGTATTTTTTGTTTAGCTCAAACATCGTCTTGATATAAACATAGGTTTTACCTGTACCGGTTTCCATTTCAATATCAAGGCTGCATCTGCCAAAATCCTTTACCAACGACGGAGAAAGTTTTATATTGTTCTCGCTTTGAATCGTATGTATATTCCTGAGAATTTGGTCATCCGAAAGCTCGATAATCTCATTTTTATATCCCGTGTCTGATGTAAGGTCGTAGTCATCGTCGGTCATATTGGATATCTGTTCACCCTCGTAGATATCTTGACCCGATGCATTCTTATTCAGCTTAACCTTACCGAGGTCACGGATATAGGTTGTCCGGTCGTGAAATCGCTGTCCGTTAAAGACCCTCACAACCGCATCAACAGCATCCGTTTGGTATTGTTGTATTTTAAAGTTAAATTTCATTTTCTTCTACTGCCTCTTTTCTTTTATAGGCGATTATCGTATTTATTATATAAGACTGGTTAAGTCACTTGAAATTAATTCAAAATTTAATTTAAAATCTGATAAACTTGGCTTTGCCTTAAATACCTGGATTTTCTCTTTATCACAAGGAATCCATATGTTTTTAAGAAATTCATCATATGGTGTCCGAGGACCAATATATATAGACTTTATAGCCGATGTTGGTAAGAAATCATTTTTAGTTTCTACAGCTATACGCCATTCCTGCTCATGTTGCCAACATTCTGCTTTGATAAAATAATTATCAAAAGTTCCTATTTGATTTTTAAAGCACCTTGAATATTGTACTTTATGTAAATTATTCTTTAATAAGTCATCAGAAGAAAAATCAAACTCGACACAATATCCCTGATAATTATTAGCATAATAAGCCCACATTAACAATGAGTCTTTTCGTTCAGAAAAGCAGGACAATTTTATATTGGGAGCATGTTGTAACGTATTATTGGATAAAACGTTAATAAAACATTTCTCAACGATTTCCATATTTATATCTTTATTATGTCTACAAAAGGTATCTATAATATCCCTTATGGTCTTAGAACTATCAAATAATGATATATCTATGTTGTCAACTATATTTTTATATTCCAGTGGCAAGGAATATCGCAACATTGGTATTATTTCATCATGTTGACTAAAGGGAATTGAGCCCAATGCTTCTGAATCAACAATAAAGGCGCTGTCATATATATCGTTATACTCATTAGGTTTTTCTAGATGAATTCGATTATTTAAAACAACATCCTTTACATATTCTACATTTGAATAATACTTATATAGATTCATATACGGTTTTCCAGTATATAATTTAAACTTATCCATTTATTTCACCCTTTTGAGATGTTTACAGCACATCCTTTGTGATTTTGGAAAAAGATGAGGCGAAGAATTTGTCAAAGTTGGCGTCGATGCTGTCATTTGCCATTGAGCCGTCACGCATTACGAAATGATACGGCTTTTGTTTTGTATTTTCTATGATTTCATTTTCGCCTCCAAAATCATTCGAAGCATTCGTCCAATAAACTTTTTCCTTTATCAAGCACATATTCGCACAGAGAATTCACAAAAAACGGAAAAAAATTATTTATTGCAATATTTTTATTGCTTGAAAAAAAATATCTGAAATCATTAAAACAACAATCGATTATTTCTAAGTTGCGAGAAATAGTTTCCTCATTTTGATTTCCATCATTAAAAAGGATGTTACGCAATGCTTCCTGGTCTTTTTTAATACATGACTTCTTTATCTTCATAAGATTATCATATAGATATTTTAATCTATGACCATTAGAACCTTTGGGGTAATCCACTCTTGAATTTGCATATATGTATTTTAAAGCTAATTCCGCAGCAAAAGCTCCATTGACAACATAAGGAAACAAAAATGTAATACTATTCCTATTCCTATTCACATCTTCATCAAAGACGCCATTCATAATGTTTTCATGTTGCTTTGAAATATACTTTTCGTCAATTGATTTAAAAATTGAATAAAATGATTGACACTCTATAAGCATTAGTTTTAACTTTTGTTCATCAAACAAATCAACTTCTAAGTTATCCATTAAAGCACCTTCCTTATAGTACTTGGAGAATAGGAGGCGAAGATTTGGTCGAAGTTGGTGGCGACGCTGTCGTTTGCCATTGAGTTGTCACGCATTACGAAATAATACGGTTTTTGTTTTGCGATATCCGTGATTACATCTTCTGTCACGTTTTCATCAAAGCAGGCAATCAAATCATTACCATTTACTTTAAATACTTTCTTTCCGGAAATGGTTGTTTCTTCAATTTTGCTTGAAAGGAGTATGCCTAAATCAAGCATAACCTGGAACAGCAAATCTTCAGGTGTTCTGTCCTCTTTAATATTGTCCTCCAGTGAGTCAAACAGGCTCATTTCATAGTCGTCGGGTGTGTAGTAAACCTCTTTCATGTTGGAGCTGTCGCATTTAAGCACACGGAAACCGATATCAAGCTTTTCAGAATTATATTTATAATAATCTTCCGGAGCGTGTGCATTTCTGCTCTCAGCTTTAATTTCACCTGTCGTATTATCTATCCATTCCGCATGACGTGATGATGGTGCTACTCCTGCAGACAATAATGTCATACCCTCAATTTGTCTTTCTTTTCCGCAGTTCGACAACTCCTCTACAATTTTCTTTCCGGCACGACGAATGCGCTCCTTGCCGATTTCACAAATATTTTTGTAGCCTGCTTTGTAGGCTTCGCTCTTTTCATCTGTCTTTTCAGGGAGCTGAACCATAATAAATTTACGGTGTCCGCCATCCTCAGCATTTAATTTCATAACAGCATGGGCGGTCGTAGCAGAACCGGAGAAGAAGTCAAGAATAATAGAATCCTCATCACAGAATCTTAACATACGAATGATGAGAGCTGTCAGTTTTGCTGTATCAAAAACTTTACTTTCAAACAAATTGTTTATCTCTGAAGAAGAACCAACCAATAAGTCCATCCAAGAACTATTTAAAAGCGTATCACTTGTGGGAGGAATATAATGTTCAGGTTTACCGTTTTCAGAGAGACGAAGCAAATCAACCCTTTCTTTTTGTTGTCCATACCAAGATTCGATTTGTTCGCTGGTAGGAGAATCCGTTCCCACATCTCTAATAAGTTTTTCATAATTTTTTACAGCGGTATCGCTTCGTTCTTTGCTCCATCTCCACTGCCCAGATGAAGGCATTATTCCAAACAAAGGATAGCGCATAGTTGGTCTATCAGTTCCTCTCCAGTGGTTATTCCAAGTTCCTGGTTTTGCAATATCTAGTTTTCTGGTTTGTTGTGGAAATCTGTATATAGAACTTCTTGAATACAAAAGGATGTATTCAAAATCCCTACCTAATTTATCCCATGTATCAAATTGAGCCTGTACAGATTTCGCACCTCGCCTTATGACAATTTGGTTTCTAAAATTGTCTGCGCCAAACACTTCGTCCATAACCTTACGAAGATTGTCAACTTCTTCGTCGCCAATGGAAACAAAGATAATACCATCTTTAGACAACAAATCTTTTGCAAGTTTCAGCCTCGGATAAATCATATTCAGCCAATCGGTATGGAAACGACCGTTGCTCTCGGTGTTCTGCACCATGCGATTGCCCTCATCGTCAAACTGACCGCTGTTGGCAAGATATTCGTCCGTACTCTGTGCAAAATCGTCCTCATATACAAAGTCATTACCCGTATTATACGGAGGGTCTATGTAAATCATCTTGATTTTTCCGAGGTATGTTTCCTGCAAGAGCTTGAGAACTTCCAGATTATCTCCCTCAATGTAGAGATTTTCTGTGTTATCAAAGTCAACACTTTCCTCTCTGCAAGGACGAAGCGTCTTGTTTATAGGAGCGTTGGCAAGCAAAACAGACTTCTTTTTGTCCGGCCATGTGAACTGATAGCGTTCCTCTTTGCCGTCAACAATCCTCGTGTTGATTTCCTGCATAAGAACATCTTTATCAATCGCACGGACAACCTCGCCGTTCTCGTCAACAGCCTCCGTCACCGCATTAGGAAACATCTCCGCCAGCTTCTTATAATTCTCATCCGCCTTATTCACCGTCTGCATCTTTAACTTGTCCATTGTTTTCCCTCCGTGCTTTATTTGTACAATAATTGATTTGCATTTGATTACATATCTTTCTTCTCATATCGACAACATCAGATTTACTTATTTCAGAGAAATCGTTTTCTGCAAAAACAAGCTTTTCGCCGTCCGAAAGATTATAAAAGTTATATCGCGGCATATAATTATAGACCAACTTGCTATCTAAAAAATCAACATTATCTTCACAACAGTTAAAAATCGTATAACTCTTCTCGCCTGTGTTTGAACTGTAATAACAGATTCCGTCATATCCATATTTCCTGATAAAATCTGATATGTACTGAGTAAGTGCATATTCGGCATCATTATACACAGGCAGCATAAACGAAGAAAAAATTTCCGATAATAGCATCGTTACCGAATAGCCTTTCTCTTCATTATATTTTTCAAAATTACCATCAGCTGTAAAATTCACTATGTTAAGGTTTTTTGTTATTTTAAACCGTGCGACTGACAAAATTTGTTTATTCATCGGTCGAACTTCAGCACAAGCTGAATACTCACTTTCCGACAAATATAAGTATGATGACCCGGCAGGATTACATCTGCCGCCTTTTGATATATTTATCGGAGGCTCTTTTGAATCATATTTATCAAAGCCCTTTATATTTTGTTCATCGACTGTAATTGTCGTTTCGTTGTTAAGCATTTTTATTGTATCAACGATTCTGCTTCTGTATAATACAGTTTCTTTTGGAAGACCGGTCACAATCCTATCATCGGACTCCTTTAAAATTTCTTTTATTAAAGAGATTATTTCCGACTCTTCAAAAGACTTGTTGTCTAAATTAGGTCTTTCAAAGAGAGCTTTGAATCGGGTATATGCTTTTCGTGCCTCCTGAATTAAAAACACTTGCTCATATTGTCTAAGCATTTTATCACTTTCCGCCGTACTCATATTAATTCTCCCTTTAAAACTTTTATTTTCTGCACCAACTCAAACTTTTTTCTCGGCTGTTTTTCTGCTCGAGCTCGTTTTTCGAGCCGTGCAATCTCTTTTTCAAGTTTTGCCTGCTTTTCGTGAAATGCAAGGTTTTCATCAAGAGTTAACTCCTCATTCCACACTCCACACTCCAAACTTTTTATCAGGTTTTCCCAAACAGAATCCATGTTCCGTCCCGAAACTTCAATCTTTTGCTCATCGCTCGACTTCCAATCGGACTGAATCAACCTTGTTCTGTAAACTGCGAGCTTGCTTTCCCCGTCATATTCAAGAACAAACAGAATATTCTGAGGTATCATCTTTGACAAAAGTTCGATAGTCTTTCCGCTGAAATTTTCTCGTTTAAGCGTAACAAGCAGCACAAAAATACTTGTTACTTCGCTTCCGGACGGTATGTTTACAGTGCCCTCTGAAATCTCATTAACTATTGTTATTTTCGAGATGTCGGCGTCTATCTTTTCTTTCGCCACCGCATTCATTCCGAATCTTTCATAAATCGCTTTCTTTGGAAGCTGTTTGCTCATCTCTGTTGTTTTGGGTAATCCGAGCATTTTCTCACTCCGCTCATAGTTAATAAAGTTTAATAGAATTATAAGTAGTAGTAGTAGTAATAGTAACTTGCAATTAGGAGTTGTTTTTTTATTATCCCTCACTTCTAATTACAAGGAAGCATATAAGCTCAAAATCGTCCAACCCCTTGATTTCATTCGAAAGGAAGCTAACCTGCTCTCCGCCTAAAAAGCTGTCAATGTCGCTTTCCTCTTTTACTTCAATTATTGAGGAAATGGCATCGCCGAGCAGTTCGGAATATTTCTTCATATTTCTTCCGTCACGGGTTTCTTTGTTAAACGGTCTGTACGCTTCGGGAATAGGCTCTGTTCTGCCCTTACAAATGTGTCTCATTATATCGAGCATTTGCTTTGGTGAAAGGTGGTCACAAATCACATTTCCGTCGTCACCGATATAGACCATATAAAACGGGTGCAGACGATTTCGATTATCAATATTGACGCTGTCGGAACGATTCTTCAGCACATAGATAACCCCGGGCTGTGCATTCTCATTTGCCGAAACGACGGCATGCAAGCCAAACGGAGAGTTATCAATATCAGGATGCGTTTTTATGTATTCAAGCAAATCCATTCTGAATTCATTGAGACCCAAATCAACTATTGATATTCCTGTTGTCATATCCTCCATATCAACGACTTCATTTTTAAGCCGCATCAACTGTGTCTTTCTGTACTCAAGGTCAGTTTTTTCCTCTTCGCTGAGTATATTATCATCACCGGTCGCAGTCATATTGACGATTTTCATTCGGGTTTCAACTTTAGCTTTAAGATTAATATAATCATCAAGAGAAACATCCGGCCAGAAATTTACAAGCTGTATTTCTTTATTTTTGCTTCCGATACGGTCAATTCTGCCGAAGCGCTGAATTATACGCACAGGATTCCAGTGAATATCATAATTGATGAGATAATCGCAGTCCTGCAAGTTTTGACCTTCTGAAATACAGTCGGTTGCAATAAGTAAATCAATGTCAACCTTTGGCAAGTTTTCGAACAAATCTCTGCCTTTTGAAATCGGAGAGAAGCAGGTCAGCACAGAATTAAGGTCCTTATTTTTGAGGGGCGCATTTGTTCTTCCTTCAACCGAACCGGTGACTAAAGCCGTGTTTAAACCATATTTTTGCTTTACATAGTCACAGATATTGTCATAAAGATAGTAGGCAGTATCTGAGAATGCCGTAAAAATTATAATTTTCTTGTTGCCGTCATTTATCGGGTGAGATATCTTTTCATCAATAACGTAATAAAGCTCTTGCAATTTTGAATCATGTTCCGGAGTAATATCCTCAATCATAATTGTAAGCAAATCGAGAACTTCCTTATCCCTTTCAAGGCTGGCTTTCCATGAAATATAGTCCATATCAGCCAAGTTAATTCTCATTTTCTTGCCAAATGAAAACAGCTCATCGTTGTTTCTGTCATCATCGTCAAACTCTTCAATATTTGTAATATCAGTCAGTTCGAGTTCTTGAGAAACAGACTTGTTATAGTTTTCAATAGTGTTGATTGTACTCTCTATCAAGTCTTTAATCCTTGTAAGAGTGAGTTTGAATGAATACACCGAGCTCTCCATACGCTTCATCAGGTTTATGGCAGTCAATCTGCGGATTCCCTGTTCACGGTTCGCCTGTGTAAATCCGATGTTAACCTTATTGTCGCCGTACATCTCAGCATACTTTTCTTTCTTACTTTCCTGAATAAAATGAGTCGGCGTATAAATTGAAAGCGTCAGGAGCATCAACTGTTCAAATATTTCATTATAATTTATTGCAGTTCTTATGTCGGTGAGCTTCGGACTGAGAGAAATCGGAGTACGCCTTTTCGGGAAAGTTCCTATATCACTTGTATCGTAATGCTTTTGTATATGCTTTCTCGAACGAGCTATCGTCACGCTGTCAAGAACTTCAAAGAAGTCAAAGTCAAGCATTTTCAAGAGGCGTTCGGTAGTTCTGTCCTTAAGCTCAAAATCGCTCCACATATTAAAAGCTCTCTGAGCATTGCGGAAGATTTCATCAAGCGAATGTGTAGTATTTAGTTTTTCATCCACATAATCCGTATGGCCCTCATAAGCCAAAGCGAGCTGATTTTTCAAATCATTAAAACGATTATTAACGGGTGTTGCCGAAAGCATCAAAACCTTTGTTTTAACTCCGGCTCTGATAACTTTCTTCAGCAATTTTACATATCGATTTTCTTTATCGTTTTCATCAGGGTTTTCAACAATTTTACCACCGTTTCGGAAATTGTGAGACTCATCAATAACAACCAAGTCATAGCTGCCCCAATTAAGTCTGTCCAAATCCAATCCGTTGGAGCGTCCGGACGTTCTGTTAAGGTCAGTATGATATAAAACATCATACCTCAATCGGTCAGATGCAATCGGGTTATTTATATAATTGTCCTTATATGTATTCCAGTTATTAGCAAGTTTTTTCGGGCAAAGGACAAGTACAGTCTTGTTCCTATTTTCATAGTATTTAATTACAGCTAAAGCTGTAAAAGTTTTTCCGAGACCCACGCTGTCAGCAAGAATACAGCCATTGTATTTTTCAAGTTTGTTTATAATAGCAAGAGCTGCATCTCTCTGAAAATTATAAAGCATACTCCAGATTTTGCTATCCTTAAACCCGGTTGCTTCATTCGGTAAAACATCTTCCGATATATCCTCGAGGAACTCGTTAAAGATATTATACAGAGTTACAAAATATATAAAATCAGGTGCATTTTCGTTGTAAGCTGCGGTGATGTTTTCTATAACTTCATCCGTGACTTCTTGCAAGACTTTACCGTCATTCCATATATCATTAAAATCATTTAACAAAACTTTTGCGAGCGATTCATCTTTGACTATGCTTGTATTTATTACGTTTCCTTTTTCACAACCGAGTTCCACTGTTGTAAAATTATTTATAGGAGTATAACCGATTTCGTCAACAACAATTTGTCCCTGAATCGATTTATCACTTGTATTTGATTTAAATGTAACCTTATTCTTAATCCATTCGGCACATTCCTTGGCAATTGCTTTCTGCGTAAGTTCATTTCTGAGCTTTACCTCAAATTCAGTTCCATATAAGCTTCGTTCACGATTCAAGCGCGGGATATAAAATTCACGCTTTTCTTTCTTGACTTTTTCGGTCGTAAATGTGGGCGAAGTGAATATGAATCTTAATTCGTCAATGCCAAGAAGCTCTTGTTTAAGCTCCTGAAAAGCATAAATGGAGAAGCAAGCGGCAGCGATAGACAGCTTGCTTCCCCTTTTCAGTTCGTTTTTTAAGTCATCCCTCAAAGTTTTTGTGGTATTGTTTATTATTTCCATAAATTTATTTTCCTGCTTCCGCTTTGAAATAATAGAAATTTTTCGGTAAAAATACAAATCAAAGGCACATATACTTAATTGATATTATATCAGAATATTGCTGTTTTTTCAACCAATATATAACATTTTCGCCATTTTACTTTTATGAAGACCGCTGCCATACTTGTTTAATTCTCATTTAAACAGTGTAACAGGGTTTTACTGTTTTATCAACACTAAATTTTACAAAGTAGCATTTTTCAGTCCGTTTACAAGGACTGCAATTTTGCTTTTCAATATTTCAAACATTTTATTTTACAAAGCATCACCCGACCGTCAGAATCTACTGATAGCCGGGTGTTTCAATTATAGCTTATTTATTTAAAGACATTGATTAAAGTTCCTACATAGAATCGAGCCTAACATCATATATGAGTCATTTTCGTGTAACCGCACTATACAGATATACGAACAGATTCTATAATCTTTTCAAACCATTTTAATGGTATCATAACTTGGTATACTATTTTTCTTTAATTTTCATTATTTTCTCAATATTATTTTTTTCGATTTCGGTTACAACATAATCTGTGAAACCAAAACGGCCATCGCATTCAATAACTTTACAATATTGATTAATGCTTAGATTACACTTTTTACATAAATCTTCAATAAAGCCTCTAATACCATCATAATAGCTCTCTATGTTTGACTTTGATACTAATTCACTTATTGGTTTTTTTGATATTATTCCATCTACGCTTTTATCAAGACTTTCTTTGACAATTTCATCATGAAACATCGTTCCTAAAAAGAAAAGATTTGTTTTATAGTGAACAACATCATTTCTGAATTGCAGCACTTCTTTAAGTGCTTGATAATAATTACTTCCTTTGATTAAGTTATAATCAATTTTATACTCATGACATATTAATTGAAGCTTCAAGCCATGGCTTGCTTTCAAAAATTCTTTACTTTTAAAATTAAGTTTGTTTGTAATAATTGAATTTAAAACTGATTCATACAACATAGCCATTAATACAACCGACTGTGTTGCGTATTTCAAATTGTTAACAAACAAGCCATTATCAATATCTTTTAAATCATCATAATTGTTACTTATAATATTAGAATTTAGTCTTGAGATGTTCTCTTCAATAAGTTCGCACAGCATAGGTTCAAAATTAAGCGTAAACTTAAATGCCATTACAATGCCTCCTTTTTCCTATATCATATTCATATATTACAGACTTCTTGCATGTTTCAAATTCAATAGAAGCCTTTGTTTGCATTCTATTAGTTTGCCCAATTTAACAATTTTATTATCTAATCTAAAGATTCTTTCAAGTATTGAATCCGAGCTCTCGGATTTTGGTACTCATAAAAATCTTGTCATCGGGATTTTGTATCAGGTCTGAACCTTTCTTGCCTATCCAGACGTCAGGCCCATGGATAAGAACTTCACTGGCAAAATACACATCAATATAATCCGTCAAAAGAACATTTTCCGCATTTCTCAGTTACGCATCCACAACAAGCTTGTTTTTTGAGAACAACATTTCCATTTTCATTCTTCAAATGTCTTTCTACAACAACTTTGTTGTAACTAAAAACCCACGGAATCAAAAATCTTGATTTCGCCATAAATTCCGTTCATATCGCTATAAATTTTGTTTTCAAACTCATCGTAAACTTCAACAAAAAAATTTCGGTGATAATCTCATTACTCTTTATACCCATTGGTTTCTTCTCATCTCGTAACTATACATTACTTAATATTATAATATAGAAAATATTCATCTGTCAACCATTCTTGTAAAAAAGCATATTCATTTAAGTCCCGATATTGGGATTTACAAAATATTTTTACGAAAAAAATAAGTACATTTGGCATTTAGCCATGTAGTAACATTATTGCAAAACCCCTGCAGATTGAAATGCAGGGGCTGTAAGATTGGTTTAAATTTTTAACCGATTTGATTATATTGTTTCCAAAGCAATTCTTGTCTACTCCATATAATATCGGCTATGTCGCATTCGATTTTGATTAGCACTCGTTGAATGCATTCTTCTATTTCCTGCTTACTCAGCGGCTGAATATTCAACGACTTAAACATCTCTTTTGCCGTAATGTTGTTTTTCAGGAAATCAACAAATAATTCAATAAATGCATCGTTTTCATTTGGAAGGCCGAGCGGTCCGTTGGATATCAGTGCGATATTATTGTCGTAGTTAGGAGACAGAGAAATAATTTCGCCCGTATCGGGGTTTCTCAGAAATCCGTAGTTATCCGTGTGACGGTCCGTATTGCAACAAATCGTGTCGGTATAGATTAGCTTTAAATAATCGGCGGCAAGGCTCGGATTCATGCTATAAAGAATATTAAAGTTATTTGAATAATCTTCATCTTCGTCAATTAATGAGGACATCGGCTCGTGATTATACTTGCCGTTTTCCGTAAAATCCTTTGTCCGTATATAGCCGCCGTCCATTTCGTATTCTGCTGTCGGAAATCCCATTTTCTTACTGAATTCACAAATAAACAGTTCTGAAAAATATGCGTTATTGCTTCCTGACTTGTACATCCACCATTCGCTATTTATCAGTCTCCAGCATTTTTCGAAGCTGCCGGTGTTTGTGAGCTCAGGCGTTCTTGAAGGCGTTTGATTAAATGCGTTTAAATCTCCGCGCAGGGCTAAAGTGTCGTAATTGTTCGATTTAAACTTAACATCATCGTATGTCAAATCCGAATGTGAGTCTTTTACCCAATAGGTATCCGTTATTTTTGCAGCATTGAATTTAAGAGCGGTCGAGACATCATCCCTTTTCTTCAATCGTAAAGCTTTTTTCAGTAATCTTGAATTTGTACGGCGTGCATCTATCGCTCTTTTGCCGAGCCACTCATCCAAATTATCATGCATTTTAAAGTACAAGGGAAGTAATGCTTCGTTTTCTACCTGCATAGCATTATTCTCAAACTTTGCCACAAGAATATCCTTGCTCATCAGATACAGCATAGCACCACTTCCTCATAATAAAGTTTTTCTTTAAAATATTATATCATCATTTTCATCCGGTCACAACCCATATTTCGTTCTACCTTAAATAATGCTCGCCGACAACGCAGATGCGGTTATGTCCGAGGGCGTGTGAGGCTTCGAGCATTGCTTTTTTATCAAATTTTTTCCCGGCGTTTTCTCCTCGGCATACATATACCTCGCTCTGATATCTTTTCCCGGTGCCTTTGTTGATTCTGTCATACGGTATCTTATTCAAAGGTCGTGCGTATTGGTTATATATCGACGTCGCATAGTCCGCACGATAGCTATGTATATCTGCTCCGGTCGGGACCTTTTTAAAGACCTTTTCGTTACCGGCGGCATCCATCATCGTCTTAATTTTGTCTACATTGCCGACTATCGGAGCCAGTCTCGGTCGACCTCCCTTGGCTCCGACCGTTACGGCTATGCACAGTCTGCCTCGCTCGTCTGTTGCAAGCATATTGCCACGCAAAGCCGTTATCTCCGCTCGGCGTAATCCTGTGCTTCGGCAAAACTCGACAAAATCAGCGTTTCGCAGCTCCGAGAAATGCTTGTCGCTCTTTTTTACGCCTCTTGAGCGTGTTATATTTTCCATCAATCTTGAAGGCGTTTCAATTTCAAGCTCTGATGCTTTAACTCCGTAGAGCTTTGCCAAAGCCGATATGTCCAGCTTGAGCGTATAAGCGGACAGATGCCGACGGCTGTCTATCCACTCTGGAATATACGGGCGGCACTGTTCAAGTGTCTTGCAACCGTGCTTATTTTTGCAATATTTAACAAAATAGTTTGCCTCCTTGATATAGGTCTTTAGCGTGCTATAGCTGTAGATGTAATTGTCGCTTATACCGTCGTGCTTGTCTTTGTGCTTACTGTATCCTATTCTTAGTTTGCTTTCGAACACTTGCTGTACTTGACGAGTAAGTGACTTTTTGTTTTTATGTCCCATTTTTATTCCCCCTTTGAATATTATTTGTTAAGGAAAATTCATACCCACATTTGTTTCGCCATTTTTTCGGCACGCACTTATGGTTGTGCGCTTGTCTCATACTCCCAACATATCCGTTTACTCCGACAAAAATCGGCGTAACCGTATATGCGAGACCTGCCGTGATGCTTTGTGGAGTATAAGCATTATCTCTTTTTGGCTCCACAAATTTTCCGTTGTGTTGCACACATTCTGCTACGACCTGAGACTGTGCCGTAATGCAGATGTGTGCCTGCTGTCTTTGGCAGACAGCTAATACTGCCGTGTGCAGTATGTGGCAAAGCACAGCGTCAACTGTGCCGTGGAAAGGGGCAAACCACGCCACCCGTAAAATATCCTTTAACTCTTATTGTCATGCTTTACATGTAAATTATGTCAGAAAAGTGTTTCGTTAACAAACGAATTTAAGCCGTCTCGTTAGTGAGGCGGCTTTGATTTTTTGAGATTCAGATTCCTCTTATATGACATATTTAACATGTAATTTAGGAACAAGGAGCTGAACATTATGATTTAGTTTTTACGGCATAGTTTTAAAAAGAATAACAAAATTTTAGAAAGAAGGATTAATTTATGAAAAATTTAAAAGCGAACAATGAGAGACGAGCAGACGGTGTGTACTTTGTTAGGAGTGCATCGGACCAAACAGCAAGGGATGAGCATCTGCTTTATTTGTTGGTTTCCGACGGTAAGATTTTGAGAACCGCTATGCAATTCTCACCGACATTTGACGCAGAAAGCGTGAGAGAAAGATTTTTTCAAATCGCAGGAAAAATCGACTCTGAGGAAATCCTTACGATTGATGATATGGACGATGACGTCGATATTTCCGAGCTAAATCTCCCGGAGTTTTTTGCGAATCGTCAAATCCCGGTTGAGATAATTTTTCGCTATTTTTTTAGTGAAATTCATCATTTCCGTGAAGATTTGCAGGACCTTTGTTTTGCGATTGTGAGAGCGTATCAGATGTACTGCGACGAAAATTATGCAACTCCGATTGCCGAGATTGAGCTTGCCAAGCGATATGATTGTGCGCTCAATGCGTTTTGGATGATTTGGGAATGGAAAGAGTTTTCTGAGCAAAACAGAATACATGATAAAGACATAATCCTCGCAGCGGCAATGATTGCAAGCCTATCTTGGTTTTTTAGGAATGATTTCCCGTCGGCAAATGCAGAACGAGCGGAGGATATTCTTTCCCACGAGATAAACTATCAAATGCAAAACTACAATGTTGACAAATCAATTGCCCGCAAAATCAAAAAAATCATGCATCGGATTTTTCAGAACGACGATGCATTCCGTCAGGAACTTATTAACAACGAATTTAATTTTTAATTTGAAAGGATGTTTTATTTGTGAAAATCACAAGCAACGAAAAAATCGACAGAATATTTCTCATTAAAAGCGTTGAGGTCAAGACCACCAAAACCGGTAACAACTACTTGGATTTGAGGCTGACCGACAAAGACAATGACGTTAAAGCAAAAAAGTGGGGCTATACCGGTGACAAGCCTGCATTTGATGTTATGACGCTTCAACGTATAGTCGGCACCGCATCCAACTATAACGGCCAAGTACAAATTAACGTCACTCAGATTTTACCGGTTGACAAAGAAGAGCTTGACATTGCGGACTACGTGCCTTGTACACCGCTGGACTGCGATAAAGCTCTGTCGGAGATATATGACGTTATTTACTCGTTTGACAATGAAGAGCTTTTACAGCTTGCATCAACTGCATTGCAGCAAGTTGAAAAGGAATTTAAGTATTATCCGGCTGCGCTAAGTATGCATGACGCTTGCGTCGGCGGCCTTTGTCACCACACTTACTGCATGATACAAACAGCCTTGGCAATTTGCAAGGTATATCCGTTTGTTAACCGTGACCTGCTCCTGACGGGTGTAATTTTGCATGACCTTGCCAAAATAGACGAGATTGAGGCGTGCGAGCTTGGTCCCAAGAGCACATACACAGTCAGCGGTAACCTGCTCGGTCATCTTGTTATGGGCGCTATCCGCATTGACAAATTATGCGATGAGCTTAACTTATCAGATTACGTGCGTACTGCGGTGCTGCATATGCTTATCTCACATCACGGCAAACTTGAGTACGGCAGTGCCAAACAGCCTTGCTTTTTGGAGGCTATGATTCTCAATGCGATTGACGACCTTGATGCAAAAATATTCGAATTTATTGAGGCTGTTAAGGACGTTGACCCCGGCAGTTTCGGTGCGAAAAATTTTGCACTTGGCAATATACAGGTTTTTAAACCGAAAATATAAAAGAAAGAAGGATTATATATGAAAGAAACAACTAATGATATGGCAAAAAATACGACTGGGGTTTTTTGGGTAAGAGATGCAAGGGAAGATTTCCCGGGCGGACAAAGAGCATTGACAATGACCGTTACCGACGGTCGGGTACAACGCAAATCACTGTGGATGGATACTATGGAAAAAGCTGAGAATGTCATTAACAGCTTTAAAAGAATTGACGGCATAATATATGACGACAATGTGTTGATGGTAAACGATGTTAAGGATACTAACTATGCATTTGTAGAGTTCGAGAGATTTTTTGCATTAAACAAAGTCCCGCTTAATGTAATGTATAGGTATCTCGTGGATATCTCAAAGGCATTGCCGCCGCTGCTTGCGGTTCCGTGTCTTTGTACCGTCAACCAATTTGAGGCATTTACCTGCAAGCGGACAGCAATCACGGAAGCAGAACTTTACGAAAGAATCCAGGCGACAAGAGAAGCCTTTGAGACCGTTGTACACTGGCAGCGCCTTTTGCAAAGCAAAGCTATTGACGAGAGTTATGTTATTATGGCAGGTGTTATTATCGGCAGTTTTTCATCATTCATCGAGAACGAACTGTTACTCCCGGGCTGGGACATGATGCCGTCGGAAATTCTCGCCTGCGACTTTAATCACACCGCAAAGGAGTTAAAGTTAGACAAGGACACTTCAAGCAAAATTAAAAAAGTTATTCATGCGATGTATTATCGTGACCAAGACGGATTTAAGAAAGCAGTTGTAACAAACACTTTCTTTAAGAAAAACTAAATACATAACATTCATCCCTCGCAGTCATTTTCTGCGGGGGATTTTTTTCGTAATACAAGCATAAAGCCGCCGTTTCGATTCGGGAAACGACGGTTTTATTTTAGCCACTGAGCGGCTTTTTTATTTTATTTTTAAATGTATACGCATGCGTGCGTATAGGGAATGATTCGGTCGCTTTAAGCACCAAAAGCAGAAAATCTTTAAAATTTTTCGAAAAAAGCCTAAAAAAATTGTTTTAAAATGAGAAATAAAATTTAATTGTAACATATTTATATCGAACCCGCAAGAGTTTCAAAACAAATTTTTCGATTTTCTTTTGAATTTTTTGTTTCGAGCGTCAAAACAAAGGGAGCGATAAAATGTTTTAGCAAATAAAATCAGTCCAATCAAAGAATTAAATTAAAACGAAGGAGTATTTCTTATGAATTATACTTTCCGCTCGGGGCCTATTTTCGCCCCGGACACATCGGTCTTACACACAATTCCGGAGACAGCATCAATGCTCGGCACCTCGCCGAAATTGGTCAGAAAACTTGTAAAATCCGGAGAATTAAAAGCAACAATGCTCGGTAAGCTCAAGGTTACCGACGAAGAAATCAAAAATTATTTGCACAAAGGAGATAACAATATGTCAACAACCATTACATCAACAAACAACACCAAAGAGCTCTCGCCCATCGTGTACACGGTACCGGAGCTCGCAACCTTACTCCACACAACAAAAACAACCGTCCGCAGTCTTATAAAGTGTGGTCACATCAGAGCCATGAAGCTCGGCGAAATCAAAGTATCGCAGCAGGAAGTCGAACGCTTCCTCAACGAGAGCGTTAACGTAGATTACACCGACCCAACCGATTTAAAACCGGTTGTAGCCTGAGGAGGGATTTAAAATGATGAACAATTATACACATACCGGCACAGACACCCTGACAGTCAGAGAATATATCGTCGATTATATACTCCCTATTTACTGTCAATCCTTAATAACCTATAAAAATATGCGCAGGATTCTTGAGGACTCCGTGCTGTGCGATATAGGCGATATTCCTGCCGACAAGCTGAGTATTGCTCAGATTGCCCACGCAGTCGAGGCCATGAAAAATAACTCGCATCTTACAAAACCGACAATGAAAACCGTTATGAACATTCTTGCCGAGGTATATATTTTGGCCGTTGGCAATGACAGAAAGGAGAACTGATTATGGCAAGAAAAAGAAGAGAAATCCCTGTGGTACATGTAAAAGAAAGGTCAAACGGTAGGTTTGCTTATTTCTTTGAGGGTATAAAGGTCAACGGCAAGAGAACTCAAATTTCAAAGGGCGGGTTTGCTTCCTCTGAGGAAGCACTCGCCGCCGGCGAAATTGCAATAGTTAAATACTACTTCGGCGGGCAAGCTCAGATTGCCCACGCAGTCGAGGCCATGAAAAATAACTCGCATCTTACAAAACCGACAATGAAAACCGTTATGAACATTCTTGCCGAGGTATATATTTTGGCCGTTGGCAATGACAGAAAGGAGAACTGATTATGGCAAGAAAAAGAAGAGAAATCCCTGTGGTACATGTAAAAGAAAGGTCAAACGGTAGGTTTGCTTATTTCTTTGAGGGTATAAAGGTCAACGGCAAGAGAACTCAAATTTCAAAGGGCGGGTTTGCTTCCTCTGAGGAAGCACTCGCCGCCGGCGAAATTGCAATAGTTAAATACTACTTCGGCGGGCAAGAAAAGGCATCGGAATGTGACAATATGATTTCCGTTGAGGACTTTGTCACCAAAATTTTTATGCCGAAACAGGCTGAGTTAAAGCATTGGGTTCCCAATACCAGAGACGGTTACGAGAAAAAATTCCGCAACAATGTCTTCCCGACAATAGGCAAAGAGATAATCGGTAATCTCAGTCCCGAGACGCTTACTAATCTTCTAGATAATCTTTACTATGATAAAAAGCGTTCGTTTAGTTCTGTCTCTAACCTCCATAGTCTGCTTCTCAGTATGGCAAAGTACGCAGTCAAAAAGGGATACCTTGAGAGCTTTGACCGTGATGAATTTCCTGTGCCAAAAAGAGATGAAGATGCGGCAATGGAAGAACACAATGAGCAAAACAGAGATACCGTCCCCGCTGAGAAATTGGATGCAATTTTTGAGCGCTTTGACGAAAACAGTTCCGTATTTTTGCCCATGGTAATCTCTCTTTTAGCCGGTGCAAGAATTGGAGAGGCTTGTGCTATTGCTGTTGAGGATTGTGATTTTGAAAACAGACTTTTGCACATACGTCGTCAATTCACGGCGGACAACAAATTTCAAATATGCAACCCAAAAAATAACTCTAAGCGAGTTGTACCAATGTGTGACTCACTATATGAGATTCTAAAAGCTGCCGTTGAGAAGCGTGAACGTAATATGCGGGAATGGGGCGGAAACTATATTAGGACATACCTTAAAAAGGCAAATAATACACCGACTTACAGGAATCTGCATGGCTTTTATGATATAAATTATGACGAAAACGGAAATGAAATTCACTTCCTTAATGTTACCGAATACGGCAAAATTATTTATCCGTCGGTGCTCAAGCACTCAGCAAGGGTAATTCACGGATATTCGACCAACCCCAAAAACAAGAGGAAAAAAGGCAAAGCAATTTATAAGTATTACAACAACCATTCTCTTCGCCACACTTTTGCATCACGTCTTAATTCTCTCGGCGTCCCCGACTATGTGATTAGTGCCCTCCTCGGGCACAAAAAGCAAGCAAGTCAAAACGCATCAAGAACAACTCAAAAATACATACATCTCAGCAATGAGGATTTGCTAAAATATGCACCCATAATCGAAAAAGTCTACACATTTAAGAGATGACAATGCCGGTCGTTCAAAAGTAACCACTGATTCACACGTGGCGCAATTCAATCGGTGGTTACTTATCTGATTTTAAAACAGTTTTTCCAACTGCCGGAATATATATTATATCACAATTTCTTTGACTGCGAATAAATAAAATATGAACGAAATATGAACAGATGGCCCCACAAGTTAAATTTAAAAAATCTTACCACTCTCCCCCCTGCTTTACACTTTTTCCTATGCAAAATTGTATGTGCTCGACATTTATTCCTATGAAAAAGTGTTATGATTTTAAATATTCGTTGATTTTTTTGTAAATATGGGGTATAATAAAAACAGTTTAATGTGTAAGGGGGTATTCCATGTATAGATTTACGATAGAAAAGCTGTATAAGTGGAAAGAAAGCAAACACAGAAAACCGCTGATAATAGAGGGTGCAAGGCAGGTTGGCAAAACCTGGCTCATGAAAGAGTTCGGCAAAACGGCATATAAGGACTGCGTTTACATCAACTTCGACTCAAACTCAGTTATGGCTGAGCTGTTCGCCTCAGACCTTAATGTTAGCCGCATAATTACAGGTATTGAGCTTTATGCCGGGAAGAAAATTGACCCGGAAGAAACACTATTGATTTTTGATGAGGTTCAGGAGGTTCCGAAAGCGCTTTCGTCTCTTAAGTATTTTTATGAGGATGCACCGCAGTATCAGATAATCTGTGCCGGTTCGCTTCTCGGAATCGCATTGCACGGCGGCACTTCATTTCCTGTCGGCAAAGTCGATTTTATGAGCTTATATCCCCTCTCGTTCAAAGAATTTGTCTATGCCACGCTCGGCGAACGCTACGCTCAATTGCTCGACGCCAAAGACTTTGAGCTGATAACACCGTTCAAGCAGGTTTATATCAACGCACTCAAGCAATATTATTTTGTTGGCGGTATGCCTGAGGCTGTTCAAAGCTTTGTTGACGATAAGGACTTTAACGAAGTTCGCTCGATTCAGAAAAGAATACTTACTGCCTATGAACAGGATTTTTCCAAGCACGCCCCTGCCGACATTGTTCCGAAAATCCGCATGGTGTGGAACAGTGTCCCCTCTCAGCTTGCCAAGGAGAACAAGAAGTTTGTTTACGGCCTCGTCCGTGAGGGTGCAAGAGCAAAGGACTATGAAGCAGCCATAATGTGGCTTTGCGATTGCGGACTTATATATAAGGTCGGTCGTGTCAATTCGGGTGCCATTCCGCTGAAGGCGTATGAGGACCTCAAAGCATTCAAGTTGTTTGTACTTGATGTCGGACTTCTCGGTTGTATGACCGGTATAAATCAATCAGTTCTTCTAAAAGGCAACGAGCTTTTTGTCGAATTTAAGGGTGCACTGACCGAGCAATATGTTTGTCAGCAATTTAAGGCCCTACCCGATATCGGTATTTATTATTACAATAACGACCGCAACACCTGCGAGGTTGATTTTGTTATTGACGTTGGTAACAAAGCTATCCCTGTTGAGGTCAAAGCCGAGGAAAACCTCAAGGCTAAGAGCCTGAAATCCTACCGTGACAGATTCAGCCCCGAAATATCAGTCAGAACCTCAATGGCAGATTACAGGCAAGACGACCGATTCATCAATCTTCCGCTGTATATGATTGAGGAAATAGTATAAAACCGAAGCATCAAAAAAATCCCTCCGAGACATAAAATCTCGGAGGTAAATTTATAAGGATTATCTAAGCAACCGGGCGCTTCGTGCATTTAGTGAACAGACAAATTTTAAAAATATACATCAATATTCATTCCTGTCGAAAATGTGATTTTTTTCGGCGGGAATACTTTTACGCGGTGAAAAAGCTGTTCTGCCCTCAAAATTCGGGACAAAAAAAGAGGACAAAATACGAATTATGAGGACAAATGAGGACCGAGGGAATTTTGAAACGTCGATTTTGAGACAGAAAAAGAGCCTCGCTCGAAGTGAGCGAAGCTCTGAAAGTGTTGATTTATAAGGCTTATTTCATTGCCTCTTCAACTGCAACAGCGGTTGCAACGGTAGCACCAACCATCGGGTTGTTGCCCATACCGATAAGACCCATCATCTCAACGTGAGCGGGAACCGAAGAAGAACCTGCGAACTGAGCGTCGGAATGCATACGGCCCATTGTATCTGTAAGACCGTATGAAGACGGGCCTGCAGCCATGTTGTCCGGGTGAAGTGTACGGCCTGTGCCGCCGCCCGAAGCAACAGAGAAATACTTAACGCCGTTCTCAACGCACCACTTCTTGTATGTGCCTGCAACGGGATGCTGGAAACGAGTCGGGTTGGTTGAGTTACCCGTGATTGAAACGCCGACATTCTCAAGCTTCATGATAGCAACACCCTCGGGAACGTTGTCAGCGCCGTAGCACTTAACATCGGCTCTCGGACCGTTTGAATATGCCTTCTCGTAAACAACCTTAACCTCTTCCGTGTACGGGTCAAACTCTGTCTCAACGTATGTGAAGCCGTTGATTCTGGAGATGATCATTGCTGCGTCCTTACCGAGACCGTTAAGGATAACACGAAGCGGCTTAACTCTAACCTTGTTAGCATTAAGAGCGATCTTGATAGCACCCTCTGCAGCTGCGAATGACTCGTGGCCTGCGAGGAATGCGAAGCACTCTGTCTCCTCGGAAAGAAGTCTCTTACCGAGGTTACCGTGACCGAGACCAACCTTACGGTTCTCGGCAACAGAACCGGGAATACAGAAGCTCTGGAGACCGATACCGATAGCGGCAGCGGCGTCGGCAGCCTTTGTGCAACCCATCTTGATAGCGATAGCTGCGCCTACAGTGTAAGCCCAGATAGCATTTTCAAAGCAAATGGGCTGAGTTGAACGAACGATCTGGTCAACGTCGATACCCTTTGCAAGTGTGATTTCCTTACATTCGTCGATGGAGGAAATACCGTACTCTTTAAGAACGCCGAGGATCTTAGCCTCACGTCTCTCATAACCTTCAAACTGTGCCATTGCGTTATTCCTCCTTCAATTATTCTTTTCTCGGGTCGATATACTTAACAGCTTCGTCGAAGCGGCCGTATGTGCCCTTTGATTTCTCATATGCCTCGTTCGGCTCCATGCCCTTCTTGATGAAGTCGGTCATCTTGCCGAGAGAAACGAATTCATAACCGATAACCTGATCGTCAGCGTCAAGAGCCATTCTTGTGCAATAGCCCTCTGTCATCTCAAGATAACGAACGCCCTTTGCCTTTGTGCCGTACATTGTGCCGACCATGGAGCGAGCACCCTTACCGAGATCCTCCATACCTGCGCCGATTACAAGACCGTCCTCCGAGAAAGCGGACTGTGTACGACCGTAAACAATCTGAAGGAAAAGCTCACGCATAGCTGTATTGATAGCGTCGCAGACAAGGTCAGTGTTGAGAGCCTCAAGAATTGTCTTTCCGGGAAGGATCTCAGCCGCCATAGCTGCGGAATGTGTCATACCTGAGCAGCCGATAGTCTCAACAAGAGCCTCTTCGATAACGCCGCCCTTAACGTTAAGCGAAAGCTTGCAGGCACCCTGCTGAGGTGCGCACCAGCCCACACCGTGGGTATAGCCTGAAATATCAGTGATCTGCTTTGCAGCGATCCACTTGCCTTCTTCGGGAATCGGAGCCGGATCATGTTTCGGACCCTTGGCTACACAGCACATTCCCTGAACTTCTGCTGAATAGTTCATTATAAAAATCTCCTTTCGGTTTTTCGGGGTTTTACCGGTTTTGGTGTATCCCAATCTGGGTAACCGCTGATTGATTGAAAGCGCAAAAATATACCGTCAAGATTTGTGCTTCTCAATAAATCAGTGGTTACCCGATTATTATATCAGTCTGTGAAAGATTTATCAAGAGTTATAGGGAATTTTTTTCAAAAAACGTCGAATTTCGCTCGGTAGAGTTCAAAAAAATCACTCTACCCGGAGTAGAATCACTGTAGAGAGCCCGAAACACGGTGTAGGGTGACTTTTGCCGGTTTTCGTCGTACAATGAAATCAATAAACCGCCGCCGGTTGAACAGCATCCCTCTCGCAACGTCTTTGCATGAAATTTAATCGGCGGCTCAAAAGAATAAAATAAACAGAGGAGAAATCAACATGGTTTTGGAAAATGTAAGCCTGCCTTATTATACTGAAAAAGAGGACAAAGCAAACTCGATATCGCACCTTGTCGGAGTTATTTTCGGAGTGGCTGCAACCGCTGTTCTGCTCACGAGATCGCATGATATAGGTCACATAATCAGCTCGATAATTTTCGGCGTCGCTATGATTATTCTTTACAGCGGTTCTTCGATTTATCATAGACTTTCCCCGGGAAAAGCAAAGAAAATTGCAAGACTTGTTGACCATTCGGTTATTTTTGTTTTGATTACGGGCACAAGCATTCCGCTTATGATACTTGACGTGCTCCCCTATTACAAAGCCCTTGCTATCACCTGCATTTCGGTCAGCGTAGTGACGGCATTGCTGGGAATAGTGCTGACATTTATAGATCAGGAAAAATATAAAAAGCTTCAAATGGTGCTTTACATGGTGCTCGGCTGGATGTGCATTTTTCTCTTTTATCCGATTTACAAATGCGACCCGAATGCACTTCTTCTTTTCGGTTTGCTCGTTCTCGGCGGCACAATTTATACGCTCGGCACGATTTTCTATTCAATCGGCAGATTCAAAAGATATTATCACTTTATCTTCCACCTTTTCATTCTCGGCGGAACGGTCACGCACTTCCTTGCTTTTTTGATTTGTTTGTATTGAGAGTGCAATAGTGAATATCAAGTTACAATTTCCGCACATGTTTCCCACGCAGGGACGCCCACGAAGTTTCATCGACCCCTACAAAAAGTGTCATTGTCATAGCAAATCGTAAGGTGCGATGCCCACTGTCACCAAAGAAAATTGATAAAGTCATTTTAACACATAAAAAGCTTGCCTCCCCTTGCAATAAGGAGAGGCATAATTTATATCGCCGAATCAAATGCCGCTCTTATTGTCCTTGCCGGAACAATTTCAACGAGCGATTTAATATTTGAATTCAGATTTTTATAGTTATGGTAGGGCACAATGCAGCGGTTAAAGCCGAGCCTTGCCGCCTCCTTGATTCGCTGTTCGCAGCTACCGATCGAGCGTATCTCACCGCCGAGACCTATCTCGCCGAATGCAATAACATCATCACGAATGGGCGTATCCTTGAGACTCGAAATAAGCGCAAGCGCAACCGAAAGGTCGGAAGCAGGCTCGTCCAGCTTCAGTCCGCCGACAACATTGATATAAATATCGCAGTTGCTCAGGAAAAATCCCGCTCTTTTCTCGAGAACGGCGGCAAGCATCGCAAGCCTGTTATAATCAAAGCCGTTCGTCATGCGTCTCGGATTACCGTAGCCCGACGCACTGACAAGTGCCTGAACCTCGGCAAGAATCGGGCGCGAGCCCTCCATAAGACAGGCAACGCACGAGCCTGAAGTGTTCTTCGGTCTGCCCGAAATCATCATCTCGGACGGATTTTCAACCTCGCTGAGTCCGTTATCCTTCATCTCGAAAACGCCGATTTCATTAGTTGAGCCGTATCTGTTCTTGACGGCACGCAAAATTCGGTAGGAAAGATGTCTTTCGCCCTCAAAATAGAGCACTGCGTCAACGATATGCTCAAGCACCTTAGGACCCGCGATATTGCCGTCCTTATTGACATGACCGACAACTATCGTCGGAATATTCAGGCTTTTTGAGGTCTGCATAAGACAGTTTGTGCACTCCCTGACCTGTGCGACACTGCCGAGCGAGGAATTCAGTTCAGAAACATTCATAGTCTGAATCGAATCAATAATAACAAGGTCGGGCTTTGACGCTCTCATATGCTCTGCAACGATTTGAACGTCTGTTTCGCAGAGGATAAAAAGATTTTCCGTATTGACGCCGAGCCTGTCCGCTCTGAGCTTGATCTGATGCGCCGACTCCTCGCCCGAAACATATAGAATTTTAAGCGTTCTGCCGAGGTATTGGCAAATCTGTAAAAGGAGCGTCGATTTACCGATGCCGGGGTCGCCGCTGAGAAGCACAAGCGAGCCTTTGACTATTCCGCCGCCGAGAACTCGGTCAAGCTCCTCAAGTCCGGTCTTATGGCGAACCTCGCCGTCACAGCTTATGTCGTTTATCATCTGAACGTTTGAATTGAAACCGACCGACGCTGTTCTGCCGGAGGCCTTTGTTTTTTCAGGTGCTTTAAAAACCTCTTCCATGGTGTTCCACTCGCCGCAGCCCGGGCAGCAGCCGTACCATTTGGCGCTCTCGTGTCCGCAGGCTGAGCAAACATATAAAGTTTTGGCTTTCTGAGCCATGTTATCACCTCAGTGGTTACTTAGATATTTTAACAGTCCGTCTGCAATAAGAATTGCAAGCTTCATTCTGTAGCTTTCGTCCTTAAGCTTCTTCAACTCGTCGGAATTGGAAATAAATCCGCACTCAACGAGAACCGCAGGGATCTTCGCATGATAAAGAAGATAAATTCCCGAGCCCGATTTTTTAACGACCCTGTCATTTTTCCGCTGCAAAGTCAAGGTTACCGAGGTCTGAATCGCTTCGGCAAGCTCCTTGCTTCTCTCATCATTTCCCGAATAAAAAACCTGTGTGCCGTGCTGAGAGGAGTCCTCAAATTTGTTCTGGTGCACGCTTATAAAAATCGCGTCGGGATTTTTCCGCATCAATTCAAAGCGGTTGTGAATATCCGAAATTTTTCTTTTTCTCAGAGAATCAATGCCGTCGTCACAGGTCATGACGTCCTGCGTTCTTGTCATTATAACATTAAAGCCGTAAAATTTCAAAATTTTTTCGAGCTTCAATGCGATATCAAGATTGATGTCCTTTTCAACGGTTCCGTCAATTCCTATCGCTCCGCCGTCGTCGCCGCCGTGCCCTGCGTCAACGATTACCGTTTTCTGCGTAATCGGCATTGAAGAAGCCTCGGCGGCGGAAAAATTAGCCATGAATGTAAGATAAAGCATTGCGGATAATATTATAAGAAACGCAGTTATAATTGCGATGATACTCTTTTTTCCGATTTTCACGTTACCACCTCATACATAAAAAATATGCAAACGGTGAATGAACTATGAAAAAAATAATGACTCCTCTGCTCGGGATTCTGACGGGCGTCGTGAATATTCTAATCGGCTCATGCGGAGGAATTGTTGCTGTTGAAGCACTGAAACTCCGCGGAACAAATCAGACAAAATCGCACGCAACGGCAATAGCGATAATTCTGCCGCTGACTGTGATAAGCGCCGCCGGCTACCTGATAAAGGGTCAGGTCAGGCTGAGCGACAGCTATGTTTATCTTATCCCCGGTCTTATCGGCTCGGCGATAGGTTCACTCCTACTCCCGAAGATACCCAAAGACGTGTTGAGCAAGGTGTTTTCGGTTTTTATAATCTACGCAGGAATCAGGATGCTGATGAAATGATACTTGATATTATCGCCGGAACAGTCTCCGGAATTCTCGGCGCAATGGGCTTCGGCGGAGGAGGAATCCTTATTCTCTACCTCACGCTTTATAAGGATATGCCGCAGGCGGTTTCGCAGGGAATTAACCTTATATTTTTCATTCCCTCCGCAATATTGGCAATTATATTTCACATAAAGAACGATCTGATTGATAAAAAGACGGCATTGACCTACATCGGCTACGGTCTCCTCGGCGTTGCGCTCGGATTTTTCCTGCTCAACCGCCTTGAGGACAGAACGCTGAGAATAATTTTCGCCGTTATTCTCATTCTCGTCGGCGCAAAGGAGCTGCTTTTGCCGAAGAAGAAAAAATAAATATATGTAATGTGCGAAAAATTTGTATGGTGCGAAAAAATATTGTTACGCAGAGGTACGGTTGGAGCATAATCCGTAGGGGTCGATGCCCACATCGACCCAAGGTCAGATAAATTAAGCTTAAATCTCTGCCTGCAATCATCGTCTCAGCGTAAAAACTTTATCAAACAAAAGCTTCAGCAATACGCCGATATAGAATCCGATAACATTCAAAATCACGTCATCAATATCGGGGTGACCCATACCGAAATAATACTGCGAAACCTCTATCGCCGTGCTGAGAACAAACGGCAGGAGGACAAGAACGGTTTTCAGCCCTCCCCTGTTCAGCCTGTGGCAAAGGAGATAGCCGAGCGGAACAAAAATCGCAATATTTCCCAGGAAAAGAATTAGCCGTTCATAATCAAGCGATCCCGAAAAAAACGTTACTCTGAACACATCGAGCGGATCGAGGTTTGGCTCAACACGCTCTCCTCCGGGAATCCTGCAAATGAAGAAGCAGTAAACCAGCACAACAATATAGAATAAAGTAAAAGCAACAGAAACAGCCGAATAGAATTTATCATACTGCTCGGTTATTTCTGCGTCTTTTTTTATAAATGCTTTTATTCGCTGATATGCCGTGACAACTATCAGCACAATAAAAACCATGCCGATGCTGTCGTAATAAAACATATATTCCCATGCCGAATTGAAAATTAAAAAAGTGCCTTTCAAAAGCATCTGAGCGACAATTGCACACATGACCCAAAATGCCGCAGAAAAGCAAGCCGCAAAAGAGATAACCTGCATTTTTATTTTTAAAATATCGGCAACAAATGTAAAAATAAGCGTGAGCGAAAACGTCAATATAATCTGAAATGCGAGTCTGCCCGTGAACTGCATACCTGCATATGCCGAGATGAGCATAAAAGCAACGCAATACAGCCCCGAAAAAAAGGTTTTAATTATATTTTCTGCCCTTGCTTGCATTTTTGTTTCTCCTGTAATCAAGATAGTCCTGCAAGATAATAACAGCGGCAACAGCATCAACAACGTTTTTACGCTTCTTTCCTCTGACGTTATTGTTGCTGAGATACATATGAGCGGAAACGGTAGTCAGTCTCTCATCCCAAAGATCTGTTTCAATGCCCGTTGCCTCGGAAATTCTCTTTGCAAATTCGGCACATTTCTGCGCCCTCTCACCTGCCGAAGAGTCCATATTCTTCGGAAAGCCGACAACAATAAGCTCCGGCTTGTGAATTTTTACAAGCTCCGATATTCTCTCAAGCACCTTCGGCTCATAGCCTTGCTTGATGACCTCCACGGGATGCGCAAGACTTTCAAGGCGGTCGCATAGCGCTATGCCCGTCCTCGCATCACCGTAATCGACAGACATAATAACCATGCAACCGCCTCCGTGTTATTATTTATTGCTTGACTTTTGTAAAAATCCTATTGCTCGCCGCCGTTGCTTTCTGTCGCAGGAGCTGCGGAGGTGGCGGGCTGATTTGATTTTGTTGATTTTTCTTCTTCCTTGTCGTCGCCGCTATCGTTTGATGAATAGTAGTGACCCGTGCAATACTCGGGAACATTGTCCTTCTTGTACCAGCCTGTGGCCGTTGAATAGCAGCTTGAGGAAGCAAGCTTACCCGTATCGGTACAGTATTCCTTCTGAACCGCGCCGTCAAGATCCTCAAAATCCTTATCGGGAAGATCCTCATGTATTGCGTCAAGCACGGTCTTGTAAACAGCACCGGCAGGGTTACCCCATGTGCTGATATATTCGGGAATATCATAGCCGTACCAAACCGCAGCAACATAATAAGGCGTTCCGCCGACGAACCACTTATCGTTGTTGTCATCTGTCGTACCGGTTTTTGCAAAGGTATCGAAACCGCTTACCTTGTAGCTTGAGCCTGTACCGTAGGAGCTGGTTGTAACGGTCATAAGAAGATGTCTCATAACCTCGGCTGTTCCAGTTGAAATAATCTGCTCGCCCTTATTGTTCCTGTTGTCTATAAGAACCTTGCCGTTGGCATCCTCAATATAGTAGAAAGAGTAGGGCTTGTAATAGTAACCTCCGTTGCCGAAAGCAGCATAAGCCGCAGTCATTTCAAGCGATGTTGTTCCGTAGGTCATTGAGCCGATGGAAAGCGGAGCCGCGCTCTTATCCGACGCCTCAACAGCGGTTGTGATATGATATTTATTCACAAGGTAGTTATAGGACTCGTTTATGCCTATCATATTGATAACGATTCTTGCCGGAATCGTGTTGAGCGATCTTGCAAGAGCGTTCTGAACAGTAACATTATAGCCCGAGCCGTAGCCGCCGTCGGCATTTCGTGTTCTCCATCCGCCGTAGCTGACAGCGGAATCAAGAAGATAGGACGACCATGTGATCTCGTTCATCTCAATTGCCGGACTGTATGATGTGAGCGGCTTGATTGAAGAACCGGGAGATCTCGGAGACGAGCTTGCTCTGTTGAGAACTCGGTTGCCCTCCTTAACGCCTGCCTGGCCGACAATTGCAACAACTCTGCCCTTGTAGTCCATAATCGTAATAGCCGACTGTGCGTTTTTCCTATCCTCAAAGCCCTTTCGATTTACATAAATATCCTCCGCCGTTTTCTGAACATCAAGATCAACGGCTGTGTAAATTCTCAAACCGCCGCCGTAGATGGCGTCACGGGCTTCATTTGCGGAATAGCCGAGATCACTCTGAAGTCTGGCGATAACGTCGTCGATAACATAATCGACATAGAAGCTCTGGAACTCCGATGAAGCCTTTGCATTCTCCTCATTTTTGCGTCGCTCAAGCTCCGCCTCGCTGGGGACATAATCATCATCCGTTGTATAGATAAGGTGATAGTTAACGGCTTCGTCATATTCCTTCTTGGTAATCTTCTCCTGATCGAGCATTTCATCAAGGCAGTAGATTTGTCTCTTCCTGTTATTCTCGGGATTGTTGATCGGGTCATAGGAATACGGCATCTGAGTAATCGAAGCTATAACGGCGCACTCGGCAACGTTAAGCTCATCGACAGACTTTCCGAAATATGTTTCGGCTGCGGTCTCAACGCCGTAACAGCCCTGACCGAGATAGATCGTGTTGAGATAAGCCTCCAATATCTGATCCTTGTTAAAATTCTTTTCAAGGTTCAGCGCAGAAAGAATCTCGTTATATTTACGGACGTAGGTTACCTGATTGTTGCCCGTAATGTTCTTGACAAGCTGCTGAGTTATCGTCGAACCGCCCTGGTCGTTCTGCTTAACGAAAACGCCGATGGTACGAATCCAGTCAACACCGTGGTGGTTATTGAATCTCTTATCCTCAAGGGCAATGAAAGCGTCCTTCATCTGCTTGGGAATCTTGTCGAAATCGACCCAGATACGGTTTTCCTCACCGTGCAAACGCAAAACCTCGATCTGCTTTCCGTCGGAGTCCTTGGCATAGAGGAACGAGGTCTGGTTCTGATTGTTCCTTGCACTCTCAAGATTGATAACGGGATCGCCTGCCACAACCGTGACTGCGTTGATAAAAACATAGCCCAAGCATATCACGAGTGTAAAACAGAATATAGCGAGCAACGAGATAAAGAAAGCGCCTGCATTGGATAAATCGTTCAGTCTCTTTCTTTTCTTCTTTTTTGCTGCGCCCGTTCCTTTCTGCGGCATATAACTACCTCCTTGAATTTTCACTGAAAACAGAATTTAATTCTTCTTTAAACAGAGTTTAATTCTTCTTTGATTTGATATATTTCTCAACTTCCTCACGCTCGGAATAGGGAATCTTTCCTCCGTTTATTTTTATAAAGGTTTCGTTTCCTTTTCCTGCGAGAACAAGTATATCGCCTTTTTGCATATGGGAGAGCGCATAAACTATAGCCTCTCTCCTGTCACGGATTATCATATATTTTCCGCCTGTCTGACGGATATAGGAAGCAATCTCCTCGGCAATTTTCACGGGATCCTCCCTGCCGGGGTCCTCCGTTGTCAGAATTGAAAGGTCGGCTTCCCTGCCTGCAACAAGTCCAAGCTCCTTGCGGCGGATTTGATTTTTTTCGCCTATCGCGCCGAAAAGGACGATTATCCTCTTGTGAGGATATGCCTTTAAGGTGGAAATAATGTTGTGCATACTCAAGCCGTTGTGGGCAAAGTCGATAATAACGTCAAAATCATCGCTGACGTGAACCGGCTCAAACCTTCCTGCAACACTGAAGCTGCGGAAAATATCTTTATGTTTTTTAACCTCAAAGCCGAGCACCCCGCAAACAGCCGCTGCGGCAAGAACATTATAAACGTTGAAATATCCCGGCATTGATGCCTCAATAGAAAACCTTCCTTCTCCGTCAATGCAGTCAAAGGAAACGCCGAGAATATCCTTGCTTCTCAGAAGCTCAACATTCTCCGCCCTGACGTCGGCATCACCGAGTCCGAAGCTTGTAACGTCTGCCGATGAGCCTTCAAGCATATCCGTGTATGCCGGGTCATCAACATTTACAACGGCATGCCTGCACATCTTGAAAAGGAGCTTTTTGCTGTTTTTATAATCCTCAAATGTCGGATGCTCGATCGTGCCGATATGGTCGGGAGCAAGATTCATAAAAACGCCGACCTCAAACGGAATCCCGTCGGTTCTGTGCATTTTGAGTCCGAGTGACGAGGCTTCAATAACGCAGTATTTGCAGCCTGCGTCAACCATTTTGCGAAAAAGTCTTTGAAGCTCGTAGCTCTCGGGGGTTGTGTTCTTCGTTTCCTCGGAAGCGTTGCCGTATGCGGCTCCGTTCGTTCCGATTATTCCGCACATCTCGCCCGAGGCTTCAATCAAGGCTTTCACAATATGTGCCGTTGTCGTTTTACCCTTTGTGCCCGTTATTCCGACGACCTTGAGCTTTTCGCAGGGTCTGCCGAAAAAGTTTGCCGAAGCAATTGCAAGAGCGTGCCGCGTATCGTCGGTGATTATCTGAACGCAGTCCTCGGGAAGTTCTACCGTGTGCTCGGCAAAAATACATCTGCAGCCGCCGTCGTAGGCACTGCGTGCAAATTTGTGCCCATCGGTAACCGTTCCCGAAAGGCAGAAAAAGCACTTGCCCTCGCCTGCATTTTTTGAATTGTATGTAATGTCAACAATATCAGTATTCTTAAAATTATCGCAAGAATAATCTATACCGTTGAGAATATCACTTAAAAGCATAAAAGCCTCCGAAAGACCTGTCAGACAGCCTTTCTCAAAAGGGCGTCCGGCGGAATATCCTTTTCACATTCAAAGCTGACCTTCATCATCGGATGAGGGGCTTTATCTATTTTCTCTCCGTTTTCGTCTCTCAGGTCGGTGACCGTAACCTCGTAGGGTTCGACTCCCCGCTGAAGCACCTCAAGAACTTCACCTTCAAAAAATCTGTTCCTCTGGCGGCAGAAAACACGTCCGTTCTCGGAATAAAGAACCTCCGCCATAACGCTCCAGTCCCTCTTGTAGCCGCCGTCGTAATAGATCTGCGCGTTATCCCTCGGGTGCCCGAAGTAAAAGCCCGTGCAGTATTCGCGGCTGCTGATTTTATACATCTCGTCTACGACCCATTTTTCAGGCTTGTAATCATCGGTCGGATTTTTTAGGTATCCGTCGATAGCCTGACGGTATGCGTTGGTTATAACCGAGGTATAGTATGCCGATTTTGCTCTTCCCTCGATTTTAAAGCTCGAAATACCGGCCTTGACCATTTCGGGGATATGCTCAATCATGCACATATCCTTGGAATTAAATATATACGTGCCGTTCTCGTCCTCGTCGATCGGGAAATATTCACCCTCACGGGTCTTTTCCATCAGGCTGTACTGCCAGCGGCATGGCTGAGCGCACTCTCCTCTGTTGGAATCACGGTTGACAAGATAGTTCGACAAAAGGCATCTTCCGGAGAACGAAACGCACATTGCGCCGTGAACGAAGCACTCTATCTCAAGCTCCTTCGGGGTCTTTGCTCTGAGCGTTGCGATGTCCTCAATGGAAAGCTCTCTCGCCGTGACAACCCTTGTTGCGCCCATGTTATACCATTCGTTCGCCGAGGCATAATTCGTAATTCCCGCCTGAGTCGAGATATGGATATCAACATTGGGTGTGTATTTTTTTGCGAGCGTCATAACGCCGAGGTCGGAAATGATGAAAGCGTCAACTCCTGTCTCTGCCGACTCCATAAGAAAATCGGGAAGTTTGTCAATTTCATCGTTTCTCGGCACGGTGTTGCAGGTCTGATAGACCTTAACGCCCTTTTTATGTGCGGCATCGACCGCCGCCTTGAGCTCCTCTGCGGTAAAATTGGCAGGTGCGGCTCGCATTGAAAACGCAGAACCGCCGACATAGATTGCGTCTGCGCCGAAATAAAGCGCACGCTGAAATCTTTCTGTATCCCCTGCCGGAGAGAGAAGCTCGGGAAAAGCTGTTTTAATATTACTCATAAATCCTCTTAATCAGTTGAGCTGTTCGCCTTGATGATAAGAACAAGGTTGTTCTTGTGCTCCTTGAAGGTCGAAGCGGTGTAGATATTGCCCGCCTTATCGTGAGCGAAGAAATAGTAATCGGTATCCGAGGGATAAAGCGCCGCTCTTATAGCGTCTATTCCGGGGTTGCAGATCGGTCCGGGAGGAAGTCCCTTGACCGCCGATGTATCGTAAGCGCTGTAGTAGATTGCGCCCTGAGCCTCGCCGACAGTCGGAGTTACATAATTGCTGATGTAAAGAGCCGTACTGTCACAGCCGAGCGTCGGGTAGTCCGCCTGATGGTTAAGACGGTTATGGATTACCGAAGAAATAACCTTCATCTGATCCGTGTTTGCGGCTTCCTTCTGAATAATGGAAGCTATTGTTATAATCTCGTCTCTTGAAAGTCCAAGCTCGGCGGCACGCTTATCGTACTCGTCCTCCCACTTGGAATTGAAGTTGTCGAGGAACTTTGTGATAACATAGTTCGGATCCGCATCAACATAGAAATCGTAGGTATCCGGGAAAAGATAGCCTTCAAGCTTCAGATATCTGCTCTTGTTATCCGTAATTTCATTTATAAAGTCATAATTATATTTGCCGGTTTTCATCGCCGTGAGAACCTTTGCGGAGTTGCAAACATCGTATTTCTCAAGCTTTTCAACGATCTGAGCTGCCGTCCAGCCCTCCGGGAAGCTGAGCGAAATCGAATCGGCCGTAACCGGAGCCGCCATAATATCCTTGAGCATACCCTCAACGCCCATCTTGCTGTTGAGATAATACTGACCGCTCAGATATGTTCCGTCATCAAAGCCTCTGAACTTTGTAAACACCTTGCAAAAGGTCTTGCGCTTGATAAGCTTATTATCCTTGAGAATATCAATTATCTGGCTGTAGGTTGCGTCGGCAGGGATATCTACCGTAACATTCTCGTCGCTCCTGTTGATTGCGAGCATATCTCCGAGGCAGGTGATTCCGACATATGAAAGCAGGATGGTTGAAATAAGAATGAACGCAAGAAATCCGACGGCCGCCTTACCGCCGACTTTTTCGATTTCATTCTTAACTTTTTTGACCGCATTCTCACGGGAACCGTGCATTACCTTGTGAGCCTTTTTCTCCATGTGCTTATGCTCAGGCTCGGCAACGGGTTTCTCCTGCAAATCGGGTGACCTGCGGTGTTTGGGATAATTTGAAAAATATATTCCGCCGGACTGCGGCTTGGGTTCCTCGCTCTGCGGCGAATCGTCAATCAACGATTCATCTATATGAACAACGAACTTTTTCTTTTCCCTTGGCGGCTGTGAAGCCTGCTCCGGCTCATCGTTCCGATTGATATGCGAATACTCTTCAATGAGCTTGTCAATATCGTAATCGGAATATTCTCTGCCGTTCTCGTCTTTCATATTCGTCCTCCTTCTTCAATCAACAGGGACACTGAAGAGATTCTTTTATCTTCTTCGCTTTACTCTCGTTTATAAGACAGGCTGTGATTTTTTCCGAAAAATCAATCGCAGCTCCCATACCCTTGGCAGTAATAATTTTTCCGTCACGGCAGACATAATTCTCGCTTACGTCTGCGCCCTCAAGCTCGTTTTCAAAGCCGGGGAAGCAGCACGCCGTCTTGCCCTTGAGCAGACCCATATGACCGAGTATCGACGGTGCGGCGCAAATGGCACAAACATACCTGTCGTTATCGGCGCAGTAATTGACTGTCTTCTTCACAGTCTCCGACTTTTCGAGATTGAGCGTGCCGGGCATACCGCCAGGAAGAACGACTGCCTCAAGCTCGCCGTCAAGTCTGACCTCGGATTCGTCAAGATCGCAGAAAACCGGAATATTGTGCGCTCCCGTGATGAGCTTTCCGCCCACGCCGACGGTGCAAACCTCAAGCTCCGCCCTGCGCAGGAAGTCAACAACCGTAAGACCCTCGATCTCCTCAAATCCGTTTGCAAGAAAAACGTAAATCATTTTATTACCTCTCAGTCAAGATACATTCCGGAATAGAAAATATCTTCATCCTTGATAAAGCTTTTTGAATTATCGGTAATCGGGTAAAGCATACCACATTTAGTAGCTTTGAACCCCATATCTGTATTATTATACACTAAAGGAGCATGAATGTAAACATTTTCCGCCCTTAAATTTTTAAATAAATCCAAAATAATTGTAAAATTACTGTCAAAATCGGTCAAAATCTCCTTGACAACGGCGCTTTTACCATCCGTAACGGTAAAGGCAAGAAAGCCGTTTTCGCCGTCGCAAGAGTATATTTCTCCTCCCGTGCGCAAAAACTCCGCCACGGTATATTCCGTCGTTTGCATATCAAAGGCAAAGCATTTCATTGACGAAAGAAGCTCTAATCGTCTTTTTGCCACTGATTTTATGTCCGTTGTTTTCGTTGCTTTAAATTCTCCCGAGGTGCCCTTCAAAGCAAATTCGGCTCTCTGCATTTTCGGAATAAATCCGAATTTTGCATAGTAATCGTAAAGGCTCTCCTCGGCGGGAACAAGGAAGATCATGTCAGTTTTATTCTCGGCACAATATTTCTTTGAGTATTCGATAAGTCCGCCCATAAGTCCCTTGGAACGAAACCTTCGAGATGTACAGGCGGCATAAATATACCTGCACGAAAGTCCGCCGACGACGCCGTTCAAAAGAAAAAGCATTGAAGCGAGCACACCGTTTTCAAAGCTGCCGATACAAAGCTTATTCGGGCAGTTATCCAAAAAGAATTCAATATAACCCCTTTCGTCACCGAAGCACTCATGCCACAATGCAATTATATTCTCTCTGTATTTTTTGATATCAACAATTTTAACCATGATAGCGACAAACCTTTCATTTTGCAACAGCCGAATATTTTTTAACCAAAAATTCGGGGTGATACGAAAGCTTAGCGCTTCTCAGACCCTCCGAGCCGACGTCGTCCTCACGGTTTATGAACTCATAATCCGAAAGCAGAGTCTTTGCAAAAAGCTGATTTATCATCGGATACGCTCCCCTGATATCGGAATATGCCTTTTCAAAATGAGTATCAAAGGTATTGTCGTTCAGCCTTTCGCCGAAGGTAAACGCAACAACCTCTCCGTCGATTCTGAGAACACCGCCGATGCCGCCGATTTCTTCAAAATGGGCAAAATTAAGGCGCAAAACCTCGCGCTCGTCCTCTATTCCCTCCCTGTCCTTTTCGACATTGAGAGTATACCATTTCTCATTCATGGCGATACAGTCGTCAATATTGCTTCTGTTAAGCTCCTCAAAGCTCCAGTTAAACGTTCTTTCAAAATAGGCTATGTGATTCCGCTTACCGTGATATTTCTTGCCGCCGAGCGTTGCGAGCTTCTCACGGGAATAAACATAGTCAAAGCTGTCGCGTTCCTCAGTGAACTCATATTTTCCCGGGAAAAGCTTTTCGAGAATTTCCGTCTCATGCTTTTCAATCGTGGAAAATTTAGGATAATCAAAATAAGAAACCATTTCGCGCAAAGCTTCTTCGCGGTTTTTACCCTTCGGAAACGAATATGAATTGTATTTTTTAATTTTTACAACAAGGCAATCCGAAACACTGCCGATTTCTCCGCCGAAAAATCTGCTCCAGCCTATAAGGTTGCCGGGTGTGAAATCGCAGCACTCCGTTCTTATTTCCGAAATTTTCTCTTTAATCCATTTAATGTCATCAAAGCCGGGCTTGTGAAATGAATAACTCATAAAACCTCCGTGGAAATAATAGAGTATATTTCGTCTCCTATGGACTCAATACTTCTCGGGCTGTCACCGTCGTTGCATTTAACCACATACCAGCCCATTTTCTCTGCGGCGTCGAGTGCCGCGTCTCTGCATTTATATAAGTAATCGAGATTGCTCTCGTGAATATCCTTTTTCGTCTCATCGCCGTGATATCTCTCAGACATCATCTTCTGCGAAATTTCAATCGGCATATCAAGATAAATTACCGCATCGGGCTTCGGCACACCTATAAGTCCGTATTCAAAATCCTCCAGCCATTTAAAGAACTCCGCTCTTTCACTTTTTTCAATCTTAGTCGCCTGATGATAGGCATTGGAGGTAGCGTATCTGTCGGAAATAATGATATCTCCGTTATCGTAAAAGGATTTCCATTTCATTTTGTAATTGGCAAAACGGTCAACGGCATAGAATGCCGAAGCGGCATAAGCGTTAACGTCACCGGGGTCTTTTCCGAAATCGCCCCTGAGATACATTTTAACAAGCGCACTCGATTCGCTGTCGTAGTCCGGCAGCTTAATCTGATGAACATTCTTTCCGTTGAGCTTGTTTTTAAGACACTCGATTTGCGTGGACTTTCCGCTTCCGTCCAGTCCTTCTATAACGATAAGCTTCCCTTTCATTGTTAACTCACCTCCGCATTATTATAACAAGTTTTCAGAATAAATCAATAACAAAAGGTTACAAAGAGGATTTTGGGAGACATTTTTATCGCTTGTGCAACATTATTTGCCCGTGCAGGGGCACCGAGATTGTTTCTTCCGACCTTGGGTCAATGTGGGCATCGCACCTTAAAATTTACCGACCTTAGAAATCTTCTTTAATCCGTCCCTTCTTTATCCCCTCCGTCGTCAAGGACGACACCTCCCCTTGCAACAAGGGGAGGCTATGATTTCTGCTGACTTTATGATTGAATCATGAAATTTACGTTCAGCCTCCCCTGATTGTTAGGGGAGGTGGCTCGGAGAGCCGGTGGGGTTAAAGAGAAACAAGACGGAAAGTTAAAAAAAGTTAATTTTCATATTAAAAATCCGTCTTTTCGCAGGGACGGTCAACAGCCGTACGCTTTTGTTTTCTTCTGAACTTGGATGTGGTCATCGCACCCTACGAATTGTGCCTTTGCCGAACCTTTACGCATAAAAAATGGGGGCGAAAAAATCCGCCCCCGCAAAAATTTTTATATCAGAATATACCCTGCTGCATCATTGCGTCGGCAACCTTAAGGAAGCCTGCAATATTTGCGCCTGCAACAAGATTATAGCCGCAGCCGTATTCCTCGGCGGCAGTAACCGAATTGTTGTAGATGTTCTTCATGATCTCTCTGAGCTTCTCGTCAACCTCTTCGGCAGACCAGCTGTAACGCATTGAGTCCTGGCTCATTTCAAGAGCGGAAACCGCAACACCGCCGGCGTTAACCGCCTTTGACGGAGCAACGACTGCGTTCTCCTGGAGATATTCAAGAGCGTCGTTCGTTGTCGGCATATTTGAAACCTCAACGTAATACTTTGTGCCGTTCTTGATTATCTTCATTGCCTCTTCAAGGTCAACCTCGTTCTGAGTTGCGCAAGGCATTACGATATCTGCCTTAACTCCCCACGGCTTCTCGCCCGGGAAATATTCTGCGCCGAACTTGTCGGCATAATCCTTGACCTTGCCCGTGCCGTGTGCTCTCATTTCAAGGAGATACGCGATCTTCTCGTCCGTTGAAACACCGTCTTTATCATAAACATAACCGTCGGGACCCGAAATTGTAACAACCCTTGCGCCGAGCTGAGCCGCCTTCTTGGCAACGCCCCAAGCAACATTGCCGAAGCCCGAGATAGCAATTGTCTTGCCCTCGATCTTCTCGCCGAAGTGTGCGAGAACCTCCTCGGCATAGTAAACTGCACCGTAGCCCGTTGCCTCGGGACGAATGTTTGAACCACCGTAGCTCTGACCCTTACCGGTGAGAACGCCGTTCTCGAAAACGCCCTTGATGTGTCTGTACTGGCCGTAAAGATAGCCGATCTCACGTCCGCCGACGCCTATATCTCCTGCCGGAACGTCAATATCCGGACCGATAAATCTGTAAAGATTGTTCATAAATGCCTGACAGAAACGCATGATCTCCCCGTCCGACTTGCCGTTGGGATTAAAATCAGAACCGCCCTTTGCGCCGCCGATAGGAAGTCCGGTAAGGCTGTTCTTGAAAATCTGCTCAAAGCCGAGGAACTTAACGATTCCGGAATAAACGCTCGGATGGAAGCGAAGTCCTCCCTTGTATGGTCCGATAGAGCCGTTGAACTGACAGCGATAGCCCTTGTTCACCTGCACCTTGCCGTTATCGTCAACCCATGCAATACGGAACGAAAACATACGCTCAGGCTCAACAAGTCTTTCGAGAAGTCCGTTTTTCTCGTATTCCGGATGTCTTTCAACTACCGGCGCAATCGACTTGAAAACCTCCTCGACTGTCTGAACAAACTCAGGCTCGGACGCATTCTTTTCTCTTACGGAAGCGAGAACTCTTTCAATATATTCATTCATGTGTATCACCCTTTCTTTTGGTATGTAAATACAACAATATTATAATTATTCTGTCCCGTATTGTCAAGATTTTATGCGACAAAATACACAACATAACAAATATCTTTTTGTGCATTGTGACATTGCACTCGCGATATTGTTAAAATTTTATCACAATAATTTTGAAAAACCATATTGACCTGAACGTTTGTTCGGGGTATAATGTAGATATCAGCTTTTAGATGAGATAAGCATCAAATACCGCTTATATAATTTGTCAACATCTAAAATCCATATCCGGAGGTGTCGTCGGTGGCGAGCAAGGCATATATTGCAATAGACCTAAAATCGTTCTATGCTTCTGTCGAATGTGTCGACAGGGGTCTTGACCCTTTGGACACAAACCTTGTTGTCGCCGATCCGACGAGAACGGAGAAAACCATCTGTCTCGCCGTCTCCCCGTCCCTCAAATCCTATGGGATCCCCGGCAGGGCGAGACTCTTTGAGGCAATTCAAAAGGTGCGCGAAGTCAACGCCCAACGTAAGTACAAGGCTCCCGGGCATAGCTTCAGCCATGAATCGTATTTTCATTCCGAGCTTATTAAAGACCCGTCTGCCGAGCTGACATTCATCACCGCACCGCCTCGAATGGCGCATTACATGGAGGTCAGCACCCGGATATATAATGTCTATCTGAAATATATTGCTCCCGAGGATATCCACGTTTATTCGATCGACGAGGTTTTCATTGACGCAACGGATTATCTCAAAACCTATGGCTTGACGCCGCGTGAGCTTGCGATGAAAATGGTGCTTGACGTGCTTGAAACAACAGGCATAACCGCCACGGCAGGCATAGGAACGAACCTTTATCTTTGTAAAATCGCAATGGATATCTATGCAAAACACTGCGAGCCCGACAAAAACGGTGTACGAATAGCCGAGCTTGACGAGATGAGCTACCGCAGAATACTCTGGGATCACCGTCCGCTGACTGATTTTTGGCGTGTCGGCAGAGGAATTTCAAAAAAGCTTGAGGAGCACAGCATGTACACCATGGGCGACGTCGCCCGCTGTTCGGTCGGCAGGGAGAGCGACTATTATAACGAGGATTTGCTTTATAAGCTTTTCGGAGTCAACGCCGAGCTTCTTATAGACCACGCATGGGGCTGGGAGCCGACCGAGATTTCCGACATTAAGTCCTATCGTCCCGAGAGCAGCAGTCTCAGCTCGGGTCAAGTGCTTCAGGAACCGTATGAGTTTTCAAAAGCAAAGCTTGTGCTGAAAGAAATGGCAGACCTGCTGTCCTTAGAGCTTGTTTCAAAAAGGATTGTTACCGACCAGATTGTTCTGACTGTCGGCTATGACATTGAAAGCCTGAAAAAAAGCTACTCGGGTGCGGTTGAGACCGATCGCTATGGCAGAAAAATTCCAAAAACGGCTCATTCAAGCGAAAATATTGGGCGCTACACTTCCTCGACGAAGCTTATTTGCGAAACGGCGATGAAGCTTTTTGACAGAATCGTTGATAAAGAGCTGCTCGTGCGCCGAATGTACATCGTCGCCAATCATATTATAACCGAAAACGACGCCGAAAAAGAACGCGAATACATCCAGCTTAACCTTTTTTCCGACACAGGGAAGCAGGAAGCCGAAGAAAACGAGCTGAAGAAAGAGAAGGATATGCAAAAAGCAATTCTCAAAATCAAGAGTAAATACGGCAAGAACTCCATAATAAAGGGCATGAACCTCAAGGAGGGCGCAACGGCGCTTGAAAGGAACCGACAAATCGGAGGTCATAAGGCATGAGCGGAAAATACGACGATATAATCAACCTCCCCCACCGTGTTTCGACCAAAAGACCGCAGATGACACGCTCGGCACGGGCTGCGCAGTTCGCCCCATTTGCCGCATTAGTCGGACTTGATGACGAGATGGAGGAAACGGCAAGGCTGACGGACACCAAGCCCGAGCTTGAGGAAGCCGAGAAGGAAAAAATCAACCGTATTCTTCTCGAAATAAGGGATAACCCGCAAAAGGAAACGGCTGTTGATCTGACCTTTTTCCGTCCCGACGGCAGAAAGGACGGCGGAGCAATCATCACCGTTCCGTGCACGGTCAGGAGAATTGACGAAATCGGACGCAGTCTTATTTTGAGCGACAGAAGCGAAATTGAATTTGAAAATATTTTATCAATTAAAACCATAAAATAAGTCTTAAGATCTATTCATTTTGCTTGACTTGCCGCATAAATATGTTATAATCATACGGTAACCCGATTGAGCCGAAGATATTCGGCAGCAAGTGGTGGAGTCTGTCATAAAACATTATGTTCTATTCGTTTCGGGTTATATTGACCTAATTAAGCTTTGGTCTTTTCAGGCAGGATCCGTAGAGATTCTGCCTTATTTTTTTGCAAAACCGTTTGCCCTCGGATTCCGCCCGAAATAATTTTAGGAGTGTCAAACCATGAACCCAATCACGATCACAGCCTTGATTCTGTTCGCCGCTACCTACATACTAATGATGGCTTTTCAGAAGATTAGGCCATACGTTGCGATAGGCTCTGCGCTTATTTTCATCGCTCTCGGCACTATCGCCTCAGCTTCACCCGACCTTTTCGGCAGCGGATTCTTCAACGTCGGCGAGTCAACTTATTCCTACGGCATCGCACAGGCTCTCGGAGAAATCGACTGGAATGTTCTTATGATGATAGCCGGAACAATGGGAACGGTTTATCTTTTCATCGAGTCGAAGATGCCGCAGCTCATGTCCGATATTCTCATCTCAAAAATGCCAAACATCAAGTGGGCGATCGTTTGTCTTTCGCTTTTCGCAGGTATTGTTTCTGCATTCGTTGACAACGTTGCGACGGTGCTCATGATTGCGCCGGTTGCCCTCGCCTTCTGCAAAAAGGTCAACATCTCCCCTGTTTCGTCAATCATTTGCATTGCGGTATCCTCGAATCTCCAGGGTGCGGCAACGCTCGTTGGCGATACGACGTCGATTCTTCTTGCAAAATCCGCTAACCTTGATTTTTCGGACTTCTTCGTTGACAGCGGAAAGCCCGGTATGTTCTGGGTCGTTGAGGCCGGTGCACTCGTCAGCGCACTCATAATTCTTGTAATGTTCCGCAAGGACAATGCGAAGATTGAATTCACCGCAAGAACAAAGGTTGAGGATAAATTCCCGACATTTCTCCTCGTCGGAACCATCGTGCTTCTCATTGCCGCTTCGTTCATCCCCTACAAGGACGGCGCAGCCGAGGGTCAGTTCTACAAGCCGGATATCACCAACGGTCTCATCTGCATCGGTTTCTTTATGATCGGCATTATCCGTGAGGCTTTCTTCAACAAGAATTATAAAATCGTCAAGGACACCTTCAAGGAGATCGACTACTATACAATTGCCCTGCTCACAGGTCTTTTCATCGTAATCGGCGGAATCAAAAGCGCGGGCGTTATCGACGTTATCGGCAACGGTATCGCAAAGATCGGCGCAGGCTCCGAGTTCATAATCTACACGATTATAGTATGGATTTCCGTTATTCTTTCGGCGTTTATCGACAATATTCCCTACACGGCGACAATGCTCACAATCGTGCCCGTTATCGCCGCCGACATGGGTATGGAGCCGAAGCTCCTTTACTACGGTCTGCTTTGCGGCGCAACGCTCGGCGGAAATCTCACCCCGATCGGTGCAAGCGCAAATATCGCCGGCATCGGAATCCTCAAAAAAGAGGGATATGAGGTCAAGGCAACAACCTTTATGAAATACGGCGTTCCCTTCACCCTTGCCGCCGTGCTGACAGGATATATACTTATCTGGTTCATCTGGAGATAAAAAGCTAATATAATAAAAAGCTGTGATGAAAAACAAAATTTCATCACAGCTTTGGTTTTATTTAATTGACTCGATATAACTCATCAAATCGCCGACGGTTTTCAATCCGCCGAATTTCTTACTGTCAATTTTTACTCCATACTGATTTTCAAGGTCAACCGCAACATTTACCATATCGAAGGAGTTGAGTTCGATATCCGAACGAAGCTTTGAATCCTCCGTGATATCCTCGGGAGCAATGTCAACATAGTTGCAAATTATATTTCTGAATGTTTCAAGCATTTTAATAAACCTCTTTTACATTTTTTCAAGCAATTCCTTAACGCTGATGTCGGGATTTTCAAGGCCGATTTCAAGTGCCCTTTTCGTGCCGTTCTGAAGTGCCTTGATATCCTCAACGCTGACGAACTTCGTCCTGTGCAGGCAGCTTAATTTCAGACATCCGGTGTGTGCATCCTTCATAGCGAAGGTGTAAAGCACCATTATATAACGTCCGAGACCGTAGCCGACATACTCATATTCCCAGCCGTTTATCGACTTCTCGTTAATCGGCATCCAGGAGAACATCATCGTTGACGCGCCGGCAGCGGCGGAATAATTGAACAGCTCACGCTGGAGATCGCGGTACTCAAGATAAGGGTAGTCCATGTGTCTGAATGCCCATACCTGAGCGTCAGCCATTTTGTCGAGTGCCGACATGAAGGTATCGTCCTCTTCAAGATGAACTCTCCACGGCAGCGGAGCAGTGACCGTTCCGCCCGAACGCTTTTCGGTGAGAGTGCGACGCCTTGTGCAAAGGCAAATAAAATATGTATCAAGATGACCGTTGTTGATTTTTGAAAGGTGCATTCTCAAGGCAAGCTGAACAAGGCACTCGGGGCTGACATTGTTGTTCTCGCAGAAAGAGAAGAACTTTTCGCTAAGCTCGGGAGAAAATGTTGTCTTTGTAAGCTCCGCCTTATCATGAATCGGGTCAAAGAGAGACGGCGCATTGATACTCGGATCCTTCTTCTTTTTGCGCTCCGCCTCAAGAAGCTTGGGTCCCTCAACGCCGAGATAAACCGGTTCGCCGTTTCTCGTTATGTATTCGGTATATGCCTCCTTCTCCATTTCGAGATTGGACTTATCCTCAACATAAGCAAGCTCCCGCTTTATTCTGTCCTCATAGCTTCCGAGAGGTTTCGGCATCGGTTTGCCGTTTTTGAGATGGTCATACACGGCAAAAAGGTCGTTGAAGAACGCAAACACAGCCGCATTATCCATAACAAGATGGTGAATATTGATATATACGCCGTATCTGCCGTCATACGTTGTGAAATATTTCAGTCTGAAAATTTCACCCTTGAGCATTTTGATCGGTTTCTGTGCATCTGCCGTGAGCACCTTTTCACGTTCCTCGTCGGATTTAAAATTATATACGGGAACGCTTCCTATCCTGTAAGGATCACGGAAATACTGCATTATCTTGCCGTTCTGTTTGAAAAAAACAAGTCTCAGACAGTCATTGCGCTCAATTTCAATATTGAACGCCTCAGTCATAACGTCAAAATCAATCTTCTGTGATACGATTATCGAATCCGGAATCTGCGTGACCTGCTTATGAAAAAAGCTGTATTTAAGCATAAACTGAATCATTTCCTGCGGCGGAATGAGCGGATATACGGGCTTGTTTACAGAATTCATAAATGCCTCCTTAAAAAATTATAATACGGTTGCTTTTCTCTTGATTTTGCCGCTGCCCGTTTTCTCAAGCGGCTCGGTGCGAACTCTGACTTCGGAAATGATATGAGCCGCCTTAGCGGTTTTGTTCATTCTGTCAACCGTCTTTTCAAGCTCACCCTGAATATCGTCAATGCCCTCAAGCTTTGCATATTCATAGTCGGGGTAAATTTCGGCAATGATTCTGTCCTTTTCGCCGTAAACGAGAACCTCGCTGACAAGCTGATTGTCGGCAAATTTCTTTTCGATTGCTTCCGGAGAAACATTTTCACCGTTTGAAAGAATGATGAGATTCTTAACTCTGCCGGTAATGAAAAGCTGATTATCCTCGGTAAGCTCTCCGATATCGCCTGTTTTAAGCCAGCCGTCCTCTGTGAACATCTCTTTTGTTTCTTCGGGCATTTTGTAGTATCCGAGCATAACCGTCGGTGTGTTTACCTGAATTTCACCGTTCTGAATACGAACCGTGCAAACGTCCGTAACACGTCCGACAGACTCCCTCGAAGCCGTGTTATCGGGAACGGAAATTCTGCATCCTGCCTCGGTCATGCCGTAGCCCTGACGCAGGAAAATTCCGAGCTTCTCGTATTCGTCAATAAGTTCCGGGTTAAGATAAGCGCCGCCGGAAATAAGCCACTTGATGTTTCTGCCGAACACCTGAGCGACCGCATCCTTAACGCTTGTCTCGGGTTCTTTTGCAAGAATAACCTTGACTCGCTGCAAAAGAGACTGAGCGATCATCGGAACTACACGAACGACCTTCGGCTCAAAGATTTTGAGATTATGGATCAAATCCATCATCGAACCGTTCAAGCAAACCTGCAAGCCGTCCTTAAGATTTTTTATATAGTCGCCCGAGAAGCAATAAATGTGATACATCGGTAGAACCGAAAGTGAAACATCGTTCGGCAGGAAAATATCTGTGCAATAGTCGTGATACATGATATTTCCGACAAGGGCAAGAGTCGAAAGCTCAACGCCCTTCTTTATGCCCGTTGTGCCGGATGTAAAAATGATAACGCAGCAGGCATTTTTATCAACCGTAATGTCAGAAAGCGCCGCATACTCCGAGTTCTCGGAATAATCGGTATAAATTCTGTTAAATTCTTCACCGTTGCCGAGATTGACGGAGAACCTGAGGAACGGGCAAAGCTCCTTGAGCTTTTCTGCGTTCTCGGTAAACTCGTCTTCATACAAAAGCATCTCGATATCGGCACGCTTGAAAAGCTCTGCCGCCTCCTCAACGGAGATATCCGGAGCGAACGGAACAGCAACATTACCGCTGATAAGAATGCCCGAAAGACAGGTTATATACTCGTAATTTGATTTTCCGATAATCGCAATGTGCATTCTCTTATCGGAAAGATTACGAATCCAGCGGCATACCGCAAGGCTGTCGCTTCTCACTTTTTTAAAGCTTCTTTCTTCGATTTTTCCATCTCTGATGAACTTGATGAACGTTGCGTCGCCGAATTTCTCGGCACCGTTGTCAAGCAGCTCTCTTACAGATGGAGCGTCAAATTTTTTCATGTCGTTTCTCCTTATTACCTTTTTTAAATAATAAATAAGAGCAATTCAGTGCAGGTCATCATTGAAATCTTTTGCAATGTAATAGCACTTAAATAGGATTATATCACAATAACAGTATAATTTCAACATATATAAACAAAAAGCTGCGGCCTCCGAAGAAGCCGCTGTAAGAATTATTTTTCGTTTTCTTTAATCCATTTTACCATGTCGTCAACCGACTGTTGAACGCTCATCGGTTCATATCCCAATTCTTTTCTTGCCTTCTCAATCGAGAAATTGCAATTAGACATAAGCTTTCTGATCGAATAACGGGTGAAAAGCGGTGTTGTCTTGGTGAAGGAATAATATTTCTCCATAAGCGGAGCAAACGGTCTTACCATGCCATAGGACATTTTTAATGACGGCGCTTTCTTGCCGCAGGCCTTAGCAACTGCCTTGATAAAGCCGTCGGTTGAGATCATCTCGCCGCAAAGAATGTAGCAGTCGCCGGCCTTTCCTTTCTCGGCAGCAGCGTGCATTCCCTTCGCAACGTCACGAACGTCAACAAAGTTGTATGCGCCGAAGCTGAGCGATACCGGAAAACTGCCTTTGATAAACATACGAACCATTTCGCCGACGCTGGAAACCTTGAAGTCATAAGGGCCGATACATGCACCCGGATGAACAACGACAGCGTCGATATTGCCCTCGTGAACGTTATCGAGAACGAACTGAGTTGCAATAGCCTTAGTCTTTGCATATGTTCCGTCGAGATTTTTCGGGCTGAAATGATCAAGCTCCGTCATTACCTGATTGTCGGGAAGCGGCGGAAAAGCATCAACACTCGAAGCGTAAACAAGTCTGCGGACATTGCATCTCTGACAGGCTCTTACTACGTTCTTTGTGCCGTTGACGTTAACTCTCCACGTGAGATCCTCCATGCCGGGGTTGATATCAATAACTCCGGCAAGATGGTAAACAACGTCAACACCCTCAAAAGCCTTGTCAAGCGATTCGGAATCGGTAACGTCACCGTAGACCTTTTCGCAGTCAATGCCGTCAAATACGGGAACATCTTTACGGATAAGAATACGCACCTTTTCGCCGCTGTCAACAAGCTCCTTCAAAAGCGCATAGCCGATATGACCCGTTGCACCCGTGATAAGACTTATTTTTTCCATGACTTATTCTCCCTTCATTTCAAGAAGCTTCTGCTTTCCTGTAAAGGCATCAACGGAAAGCTTAACGGAATCAAAGATAGCTGATTCTATATCGTCCTCCTGAACGCCGAGAGAAACGCTCCATTTTTTATTGATAAATGTGTTCATGCACATGATATCAGCAAGATAAACCGCATTGATGCCAGACTCGACATTGCGCTTTTTGTACTCGTTCATCATGTAAACGCCGAATGCCTTGAACATCCACTTTGCTATATGAATTATCTTTCTGTTCGGCTGACCCATAGCCCTGTGAACGATGCGAAGGAACTCGTCCCATGTGAGGTTATAATAGCCTATCGGATATGCATTGCCGCCGACATTCTTCTCGGCTGCTCCTACGATAGCTTCACCAACCTGACGAACGGTAACCATAGCTGTGCCGCCCTTAGGATACATTGTTGTCTTGCCCATGTTTGTAAGCTGCTCAATAAGAATTACCCAAACAGGCTTTCTGCCCGGCTGAGTGCCGAAGATATACGGAAGCTCAAGCACGGCAACGTCCATCTCGCCGTCCTTTGCAAATGAAAGAGCAACCTCCTCCTGCTCGATACGGCTTCTTATATAGTGATGCTTCTTTGTAAGCTCCATCTCCGGGAATTCTTTTGCGAAATAAGCAAAGTAAGAGCCGAGGATAACACTCTTTTTTATACCGACCTGCTTTGCAATTGTAAGAAGATGTCTTACAGGCTCGATATTGTACTTTCTGTATGCCTCATAAACAGGTGCCGGGAATTCAACTCTCTCGTCAACGCCCGCTGCAAATACGAAGCAGTCGCAGCCTGTCATCATTCCAACAAGCTCATCATCGGAAAGCTCAAGATAGTTGCCGAAAACAAGCTCCATCTCCTCGGGGATCGGTGCTCCCTCGGGAAGCGGAGGAAGGGCAACTGATTTTACGGAATGACCTCTTTTAATGAACTCTGCAGCGGCTGCCGAGCCGAGAAGACCGGTGCCGCCAATCATAAACACTTTCATAATATTCACCTATAGGGCACCGTTTCCGATGCCCCGTTATCCTTTCTGAATTTACCAGTTGATTGTGAAATCCGACTCAATGCCGAACGGCGCGTTGACATTGTTGCCTGCAACAGTTACGTCAAGCTCCCACACATAGTAATAGTTGATATGCGTAACATTTCCCGTCTTAGGGTCAATCGTTGCTACGATTTTACCGTTGCGATATGCTATTTTAACGTTGCCGTCAAGCGTTGACTTGAGCGGGCCTGCGTTGTCAAGAATCGTTGAAACCTGAACGATATTGAACGCCTTACCGTGGTTTCCTGCTCCGTGAGTCGGATTGGTTGAGGCTGCGTCCGGCTTAACATGGATCGTTATAACATACTTGCCGTTCTTCTCGGCGAGAGTTGCACTTGAAATGTTAGCTGTTGTAAGCTTTGACGACCAGTTTTCGTTTTCAACAGGGAACAAAGCCTTCATATCAGCCTTGGAGAGCTTGCGGTTTGTGTCGCCCTTCTTCTCGCCCATGTTCTTCTTAACCAGTGAATTGATAACTCCCGAAAAGCTCTTAAGCATACCCTTAAGAGTAAATGTACCCGCCTGAGAATTCTTCTCGTAGTTCTTTACGCCGCCCTTGGAGCTTGTCTTAACCTTATTAACCGATGTGTTGAAATAGCTAAGAATTTCAGCCTGAGTTGAGGGCTTTGAAGATGCAGGCTTGTTTGCCGAAGCGCTGCCACCTGTATTTCCGCCTGCGCTCGGTGTTGCCGAACCGCCGTTATTTGCGTCTGCGGCCGTGCTGTCGGGCTCGCCTGTTGCCGGGTCCGTCGGAGTCTCCGGTGTAACAGAAGAATCGCTCGGTATAACGTCACCCGAGTCGCTGCTTCCGTTTGAACCGCCGCTGCCGTTTGAAGCTGATGATGCCGGAGCATATTTTGCCGCCTCAACCTTTGCGTCGGCAAGTTTATTTGTTCCGAGAACAGATGAAACGCAGACTGCAACAACGCAGAGAAAGGCCGTAATGCATGTAACTACTGTTTTTTTCATATATATCACTCCTGTATTTTTTAATACTTATTTCTCGCCGAAATCCTTGAAGATATCCATGCCGTAAACGTTGTGCTCGTCCTTGGTGTGGTTCGGATACCAAACCTGAGCGAAGAACGGATTCTTCTTTGCAATTTCGTCGTAATTCCACGGAATTGGATCGCACTCCGGGCACCAGTGACCGCCGTTGAGAACAAGGTTTGGCGTCATCTCAAATGTATGACCGAATGCACACTGCCACTTGAGCGGTGTGAAAAGGTCGCCCTTCGTCATGCTCTCACTCAGGCACTTGCCGCCCCTGAACTCCGCAGCCTTCTTCATATCGTCAAGGTCAAGCTCGGACTGCGGCTTTGTCTCGTCATAACCGTGGTCAAGATATGTCGGAGTCATGGAGGCCTTCTTTATCTCAAACTTATCCCAGGTCTTGGGGATGTTCTTCCAATCCTCATATGAGCCGTAATATGCGCTGATACGCTCGGGGACTCTGTTCTTGATCCAGTTCATTGTACCGAATACTTCCTTGTTTGCAAGGCCCTCCATAAGGAACTTCTTAACAAGTCCGCCGGGAGCAAGCTTAGAGAGCTTGTAGAACTTCGGCAATGTCTTTGACATATCGTCGAAATACTTCTTGATGGGAACATTGTGTCTGAAGTGGAGGTAATTCTCAAGCTTGTCGGAGTCGGCATAATACTGACCGTGGAAGTTTTTGAGAATGAACCAGTTCGGTGCAAAGAGCTTCTTCGGTGAACCCATGCCGATTGCGCCGAGAAGATACTCCTCAAACTCAAAGTTTGTGATGCGGTACTGCTCGCCCGAACCGATGTTATAGAACTTTCTCCAGAAATCCTCGGGAACGGAATCCTCGCAGACATTTGCAAGAAGAAGTCCCGAATCCTCGATAGTTGCCCACTCAAGAACGCCGTTGATGGGAACGTGGAACATTATCGGGTCAATGTTCTTGAGGATACCCGGATAAAGGATACCCGACTGACGAAGCGATACCCAATACTTAAGTCCCGACTCTGCAATAATATGCTCGGCTCTAACCTTGCTTACGGCATAGTGATCGTAGATGCTGATTTTAATCGGGTCACCCGTTCTGCCCCAATGGATGGGCGGATTACGGTCGCCGGTCTCTGCAACCGTGCCTATGTAAACGACCTTGATTGCGTCCGGATCGGGCTGAGCCTTAACGGCGTCAACGATGTACTGCATAGCAGTCGTATTGGTCTTGATTGTTCTCTTCGGGAAATAGTCGGCAGCCGGAGAAACCATTCCGCCGACGTGAAGAACGATGTCCGAGCCTGTTACGCACTTGCGAACATCATCGTAATTTGTAAGGTCGCCCCAAACAATTTTGACGGCAGGATCGTTCTCGTAGTCCTTGAACTTAATGCGATTCTTTTCGCTTCCTCTGAGGAGAAGAACAAGGTTGTACTTATCCTTTCTCTTATAAATCTCCTTAAAACCGGCATATCCCATATTACCTGATGCACCGGTCAAAAATACGGTTTTTTTGCTCATCATAATCCTCCCAATTTATAAATAACTCTTTAAGCAACCGTCGATTAAAGCACAGCACGCAGCGCTTCAATCCAAGCTTCGGTCACTCAATGTCTATTTTATTATAGGTCATTTCACGCTTCGTTGTCAAGCATTTAAACGTCAATTTCGACAAAATTTTAACATGCCGTGAAATTAAACAGGATATAATTACTGTTTGAAATTCTTTACACGTCCTATAACAAAAGCCGCCTGCAAAAAGCAAGCGACCTTTTATGTTTTATTAAGCAAATGTGTGCGATAATTGCATTAAACTATTTTTGCGATAATCTGACTTTCGTATTCGCTGTCGTGAAGCTCGCCGAGATCCGAACTGTACGCTTCATGCACCATTTTGTTCCTGACGGGAACCTTTTTCTTCGCTTTCATGCGATACCACTCATATTCAACATCAACATGACCGATATCTACCGCCTGATAGCCGAGCTTATGCAAATCATAGGCAAGGCAGGTTGCCGCAGGGCCGAGAGCCAAAAGAATGAGTACGTCTTTATCGAGCTTTTTTGCCTCATCAAGAATTTCGTCATACTTTGAAAACGCCTGCCTTGACGGGCCGAGAATACGCTTTATAGATTTTGCGTTGTCGAGCAGATCGTTACCGACGCCGAGACGGCTCATTTCGCCCTCGATTATCACAACGTCTCTGCCGTCCCATATCTTCTTGATATGCTCAAAGATCTCGCTGCTTTCCTCCTTGTGCCGCAAACCGATATACTGACGTGTCATGGAAGCGTTATAATATTTCTTGCCCTTGATAAGGTACTTATACCAAACGCCTCTGAATCGGGCAAGATGCTTTTTCCAATGACCGTTTGTCACATCGTCGTATCTTTCTTTGTTCTCAAAGATATCGGCAATTCCTATCATAAGACCGTCAACGTCGCTCGACAGAACCTCTCGCATTTTGTCTCTTATTTTTTTTGAATTATCCTGAAACGAGATATCCTTTCCGGCCGCAAGCTTGATTTCGCCGTCGCCGAAACGGGCAATTGACCTTTTATTATTTACAATTTCATCAATTGTGTCATCAACCGAAGCAACATGCGGAACTTTTGTAAATTTTCGGTAAAAAAAGTCCTTTATACGCCAAAACGTATCTTTGATTTTCAGCCACGTCTTAACAAGAATATCTATTATTTTTATGATAAGCTGTTTCAAGCCGTTCACTCTCCGATAGCTTACTTTTCTTCCTCGTCACGGTATTCGTGATTTGTTGCGTCGGTATCAATCATTCCGTTATCCTCGGGAATGATGATTGCAAGCATGATGTAAACTATAACTCCCGGGAAGCCGCCCGTGAAAAAAGACACAAGAGCATAAATAACTCTTACGATCGTCGGGTCGATTCCGATAAAATCGGCAAATCCGGCACATACGCCGCTGAGCATTTTGTTGTTTGTGCTTCTGTAAAGCTTCTTGTTTTTCATATCTATCATCCTTTCTGGATTTTAGCCGCAGTTATTGTGTTTTGCATGAGCGTCGCAATCGTCATAGGGCCGACTCCGCCCGGAACAGGCGTAATATAGCTCGCCTTTTCTTTGCACGCTTCAAAGTCAACATCGCCGCAGAGCTTGCCGTCCTCGCCGCGGTTAATGCCGACATCAATAATAATTGCGCCTTCCTTTATCATGTCAGCCGTGACAAATCCTGCTCTGCCGACTGCGGCAACAACAACGTCCGCCTGTGAAACGAGTTCTTTAAGATTTTTCGTGTGCGAATGGCAGACCGTTACGGTTGCATTCTCTTTAAGCATGAGCATCGCCATAGGCTTGCCGACAATGTTGCTTCTGCCGATTATGACGCAGTGCTTACCGTCAAGGCTTATATTTTCATACTTTAACATTTCCATAATTCCGGCAGGTGTGCACGGAAGGAAGCTGTAGTCACCTATCATGATATGTCCTACATTTTCGGGATGAAAGGCATCGACGTCCTTTTCGGGCTTGATTAGATTGAGTACCTCTTTTTCATTGAGGTGCTTTGGCAGCGGAAGCTGACAGAGTATGCCGTTCACGCTGTTGTCATTATTGAGCTTTTCAACGAGCGAATTAAGCTCCTCCTGCGTTGCATCGGCGGGAAGAAGATATTCAAGCGAACGGATTCCGCAAAATTCGCAAGCTTTTTTCTTGTTGTTTACATATACTCTCGAAGCCGGATCGTCGCCGACAAGAATAACTGCAAGACAAGGCTCAATACCGTCTTTTTTCATTTCCTTTACCTGTGCGGCAACTCTTTCTTTGACCGCAAGTGAAATTTCTTTACCGCTGATTATCTTGTACATCACTGACCTCCGCTTCTTTCTCTTCCTCTTTGCTTCCCTTTTCCTCCGCCTGCTTTTTCAGCTCGTCCTCAAGGAAATAATCTACGCCGTCAATCGGCTTTGGATGTTTCTTGTACTTGACAAGCAGACAGATAAGAATAACAAGGCAGACAACCGCAAGCACGGCTGAAAGCACCTGTGAAACTCTTATCGTTGTGCCTGCGAAATAAAGACTGTCGGTTCTGAAGCCCTCGACAACCGCTCTTTCGGCACCGTACCATACGCCGTAGGTAAGGAAAATCTGTCCGCTGAATTTTCTTGCCTTTCTCGTGATGATATAGAGCACGACAAATCCGAGCAAGCACCAAACCGATTCATAAAGGAATGTCGGGTGAACAGCTCTTTCCGGATCCATTGTGATTCCGTTTGCGCTGAGCTTGTATGAATTCTCCGTTATGTAACGGGCAATTTTTTCGCTCCACATGCCCCATGGCATATCCGTGTTTGTGCCGAATGCCTCTTGGTTGGCGAAATTGCCCCAACGACCTATTCCCTGACCTATCAAAAGGCTCATGGACGCAATATCCATAAGATTCCAGAAATTCATCTTGCGCACTCGGCAAACAATGAACGCTGCGATTATACCGCCGATTATACCGCCGTAAATCGCAAGTCCGCCGTTCCAAATGTAAAGGATCTCAATAGGATTATCCTTGTACCTGTCCCATTCAAAGATGCAATAATAAAGCCTTGCACCGAGAATTCCGAAAATTGTCGAATAAATAAGCACATCGAGCATCTTATCAATGCTCATTTTCCATTTGTAAGCCATTCTGCCGCCGAAAAGCACTGCAAGCAAAAATCCGAAGGCAATTATCGCTCCGTACCAGCGGATTGTGATATCGTGGCCGAAAAGGGAGAATTGAGCAAGGATTGAGGAGACCTCAAATCCATGCTCTATGCCGTTAAAATACACTGTTGTAGTGTCCATAGTATCAACTCCGATCAGTTGGGATTTATTACGGAAAGAACGCTGCGGTTTTCGTCAAGCGTCTTTTTAAAGATATCATTAACATCATCAAGCGTAACGGTTTTAAAAATTTCAAAATCGGTGAAAACATCTTCGCCGGCAAAGTATGAAACAGCCATGTTATTCGCAAGACCCTCAATGTCGTTCATGCCCATTATCATTCTGCCGTAAAGCTTCTTCTTTGTTCTTTCAAAGGCCGTTTCGTCAAAGCCGGTCTCTCTGAATTTTCCGATTTCCCCGACTATCTCCTCGGCAACCTTTTTCGGATCATTACTTTCACCTGCGAAAAGCACGCACGAATAGCCGAAGCCGGTAAAATATTCAAAGCCGAAGCTGTTATTTATAAGCTTGCCGTCAAAAAGTCTCTTATAAAGCTCCGAGGACTGACCGGAAATCATATCGAGGAGAATTTCCATAGAAATTTCCTCCTTAGTCGTGCGCTCGGGAGTATCCCAGCTCTCCTTGAAGCCGAACATGAACTGGGGCGTTGCAACCGAGAGCTTTTCTTCAATATAGCTGTCAATGACCTCTTCCGGTTCGTCGATGACCTTACGCTGAGCCATTTTGCCCTCAACAGGCTTGAGCACCTTGTCGGCAACCTCGACTATCTCATCAACATCGGCATTGCCTGCAACGGCAAGAACCATGTTATGAAGATTGTAGAAGTTGTCATAGCAGCCATAAAGCGTTTTCGCCGTGATCTGAGCAATCGATTCCTGCGTGCCCGCAATATCAATTCTTACGGGCAGATTGTGATACATCGTTCTAAGACAGTTGAACATGACCTCCCAGTCGGGAGCGTCCTTGTACATGTCGATCTCCTGACCGATAATTCCCTGCTCCTTTTCAACAGTAGCCTGTGTAAAATACGGATTTTGGACAAAATCGAGAAGAATTTCAAGATTCTTTTTGAAATTCGCCGAGCAGGAAAAAAGATATCCCGTTCTTTCAAAGCTTGTATATGCGTTCGCCGAAGCGCCCGTTTTGGCAAAGCGCTCAAATGCGTCAAGATCCTCGCTTTCAAAAAGCTTGTGTTCAAGAAAATGAGCCGTTCCCTCGGGAATTTCCTTAAATGATCCGTCGCTCATCTGAATCATCGTGTCAATCGAACCGTACTTCGTTGCAAAAATCGCATATGTGCTTGAATAATTCTCCTTGGGCATGACAAGAATTTTCAAGCCCGACGGATGGTCTATATCGTAGTATTTTTCGTTGAGGAGCTCGTTCCTGACTTCTTTAATATTCATCATTCTGCCGCCTCCCCGCTTGATTTAAGCATAAATATTGTGTCAAGCATTATTGTCTTTGCCGCTCCGACGACCTCAGACCTGTTAACATTTTTGATCTCCTCGGCATAAGCCTCGGGAGTTTTCAGCTCCCCGCGGAGTATCTGTGATGCGTACCACGCCGTTATCTCCTCCGGTGTGTCGGAATTGCCGAGAATAGTATCCGTAAGGCTCTTGATTGAAGAAGAGTAATCCTCGTCGGAAAATTCGCCCTCTGCGGTCAGTCTGAGCTGATTGATTATCTCATTCTTTGCCTTTTCCTCGTTTGCGTCCTCAATTCCGCTTTGAACCATTACGATTCCCTTTGAATTAAAGAGCGCCGCCGAGCAATAATAGCAAAGGCTCATCTTTTCCCGAACCACTGAGAAAAGCTTTGAATAGGTTCCGCCGCCGAAGATATCAACGGCAACCCTCATCGCCGGCATCATGTCGTCCTCGCTTCTCATTCCGGTTCTGAAGCCCATAACAAGCTTGCCCTGCTTGAGGGGCATTGTCTCGCAAACGTATTCGGGCTTCGGAAGTCCCGAAACAAATTGAGTTTTTATCTCAACGGGATTTCTTTCAATTTCAGAAAATTTATCCTTAATAAGTTCAGCCACGGGCTGAGGATCCATGCTCGAAACCATAGTTATCTGAACGGTTGCTTTTTCGAGCACGTCACGCCATGCGGAATAAACATCAGCCGGTGTGAGTGCTTTAACCTCGTCTACCGAGCCGAGACGGTTGATTCCGTAGGCTTCATCGGCAAACATGAGCTGTTCGCATCTGAGCATGGCATAGCGGCGCTTGTCATTCTGCTCGTTCTCGATTGTCTCAACAAGCAGACGCTTCTCCTGCTCGATTATATCCTCAGGAAAGCTTTTGCCCTCGGTTAGAGGATCAAAAATCATTTCGGCAAGAAGCTGAGCACACTCAAAAGCAACCTTATCGCCGTCGAGAGCAAAGCGGTCGTCAATGGCAGTCATACTGAAAGAAAGAATTTGAGCCTCTCCTCTTTTGAGAATGCCTGCCGAAACAGAAGCACCGTAAAGCCCGTCAAGCACACGGTTGAGAGAAGTAAAATCAGGATATTTTGCACATCTGCGTAAAAACATGAACGGCAAAATCGCCCTTGCCGAAGCGCTCTTATCAAGCGGCATCGCCAAGCTGATGTTCACACGACAGGTCTTGAATTTATCGGTTTTGACCGAGCAAAAGCGGACACCGTCCGCAATATTTTGCGTTGTCATAAGTTCACTACCCTTTTCAATATAAAAATTCAGTATTTAGTATAACACATTATTGACGAAAATAAAAGTATTTTTATTATAATTAAATTGCCGGATTTTTTCGATTATTTTTTATTGTCTTTTCGGACACGATGCACACCGTAAAAAACGATTCGATTTTATGTTCCTTACATAAAATTCATCGCAGTGCATGATGCCCGCATTAACTCAAAGCTATTATAAAAGGGTGCCCTAAACCGGACACCCGAAATTATTTTATGATATTTACCGTTGAATTCGGATCGAAAAGATGAAGTCTGTCGGTAAGTATTCCGAGCTCGACGGTTTCGTTTGTTGTTGAGTCTGCATCTACTCTTGCCGTCAGCTTTTGACCCGAATAATCAAGATAGAGATAGCTTTCGCTTCCCATAAGCTCGCTGACCTCCAGCTTTGCCGTCAACACTTTATCCGGATTATTTTTGATAAATTTGCTGTCAACCGTGACATCCTCGGGACGGATTCCTAACTTGACGGGTTTATCGAGATACCCCGTTATCTCCTTTCGGCTTTCGAATGGGTCTGTAATGTCAAGCTCGTTGTCTGCGAGCGAAAGAAAAAGCTTTCCGTCACGCTTTAATACGGTTGCGTCAAGGAAATTCATCTGCGGCGATCCGATAAAGCCTGCGACAAACATATTCTGCGGATGCTTATATAGATTTTGCGGCGAATCGACCTGCTGAATTACTCCGTCCTTCATTACTACGATTCTATCGCCCATTGTCATTGCCTCGGTCTGGTCATGGGTAACATAAATGAACGTAGTGCCCAAGCGCCGGTGAAGCTTTTTTATCTCTGTTCTCATATTCGTTCGCAGCTTTGCGTCAAGGTTAGAGAGCGGCTCATCGAGCAGAAATACAGACGGAGAGCGCACCATTGCTCTGCCGAGCGCAACGCGCTGACGCTGGCCTCCCGAAAGTGCTCTCGGCTTCCTTTTTAAAAGATGCTCAATGTCGAGAACCTTTGCCGCCTCACGAACTCGGCGATCAATTTCGTCCTTAGAAATTTTTCTCAATTCAAGGCCGAATGCCATGTTTTTATAAACCGTCATGTGTGGATAAAGAGCGTAGCTTTGGAATACCATTGCTATATCCCTGTCCTTGGGCGCAACATCATTCACTACACGGTCGCCGATTTTCAGTTCACCCTTTGTTATGTCCTCCAGTCCGGCTATCATTCTCAGCGTTGTTGACTTGCCGCAGCCCGACGGACCTACAAGAATAATGAACTCCTTATCGGCGATTTCAAGGGAAAAATCATTGACTGCCGTTGTGCCGTCATCGAATATTTTATATACATTTTTCAAACTGATACTTGACATAATTTATCCTTTCACGGCTCCTGCAACGATGCCCTTGATAATATATTTCTGACACAAGAGATAGAAAACGACGATAGGTATAATCGAAAGCACAAGCATTGCCATCATTGCACCCATATCAATTGAACCGTAGCCGCCTCTGAGATACTGAACGGCGATGGGAATGGTTTTGTATTCGCTGCCGATGAGAAGATACGGGAGCAGATAGTCGTTCCAGATCCACATTGCGTCAAGAATTGCGACTGTTATCGCCGTCGGCTTCATTATCGGAAACACGACGTAAAAAAACGTTTGCAGCGGACTGCACCCGTCTATCATTGCCGCTTCTTCAATCTCAAGCGGAACGGATTTCACAAAGCCGCAGAACATGAAAACCGCCAGTCCCGCACCGAAGCCGAGGTAGACGATTATGAGTCCCCACGGCTTATCAAGCCCGAGGTCGGCAACTGTTTTCGTCATGGTGAACATTACCATCTGGAACGGAACTATCATTGAAAAAACGAAGATATAATAAAGCGCCTTTGTAAATTTATTCTTTACTCTGACAATGTACCATGCCGTCATGGACGTAAAAAGAACGATTGCCGCAACGGAGAACACCGTTATGAAAAGCGACCAGCCGAAAGCGGCGGGAAAGCCCGTTTTCTCTATTCCTCCGATGTAGTTTTCAATCCCCGAAAAGGTCTCGGCATTTGGAAGCGCAAACGGGTCGTCGCTGATAAAAAACTTGCCTTTGAACGAATTATAAAGAACGATTATTATCGGTGCAAGGAACGCCGCACTTGTTGCGATAAGGAATATATACAGCAGAACTCTGCCTGCTTTTTTTGCCGTTATCCCGTTCATTGCTCCACCTCTTTGTTCCTTGTGTAAATAAGCTGTGCAAACGAAATTGCCGCAACGATGATGAAAAATATAACCGCCTTAGCCTGACCGATGCCTTCCCGTCCGATTTTTCCGTAGAAGGTGTTGTAGATATCCAAGGCGAGCATCGCCGTTTGCTTTGAGGGCGCACCCGCCGTGAGTGCTAAATTCTGATCGAACAGCTTGAAGGAATTCGTAATCGTCAGAAAGAGACAAATCGTAATTGACGGCATGACAAGCGGCAAGGTAACATGTCTGAGCGTCTGAATTCTGTTGGCGCCGTCAACCTTTGATGCGTCCTGCAAATCCGAGGGAATATTTTGAATTCCGGCGATATAAATTATCATCATGTAGCCGATAAGCTGCCAGTTCATCATAAAAACGAGTCCCCAAAAGCCGTATTTTGCATCATAAGTTATTGTTACCCCGAAATTTTGAAGAACTCCGTTTATTATCATCTGCCATATATATCCGAGCACGATTCCGCCGATAAGATTCGGCATAAAAAAGACCGTTCTGAAAATGTTCGTACCCTTGAAGCCCTTTGTTAAAAGCGTTGCAAGCCCGAATGAAATTAGATTTATCGTGATGACCGACACGACCGTAAACTTGACGGTGAACCATAGAGCATTGAGAAAATCCCTATTTGAAAAAGCCTTGACGTAGTTCGCAAAAGCAACCCATTTCGCATCAAGTACGGTCGTGAATTCCGTAAACGAAAGGCCGAGACCGAGGATAAACGGCACGGCAAAAACAATTGTGAATGCCGCAAGAGTCGGTAAAACGAATACCGGGAACCATTTTTTCAGTGCCATATTATCCTCCCCTCATTTATGATTTTGCCGATTTCCAGCCGTCGACTGTGACTTTTTTTACATCATCGAAGCTTTTGGTGCCCTGCACATATTCAAGCAACGCATTTCCGAAATCGTCTTTAAACTCCTGGCTCGGGAAAGAGTTGAAAACCCATTCCACCGTTGTTTTGTCTTTTTCCATCCACTTGATAACCTCTCTTGCAAGCGGATCGTCTGGTCTTTCGTTTTCCTTAAAGGTGTTGAACGGAGAAATAAAATCAAGTTTGTTTACCGCATAATCCTTGCCGGTTTCACTTGAAAACAGCCACTCAAGAAATTCAACGGAAGCCTTTTGTTTTTGTTCTGATACATTCTTGTTAATTGCAAGATAATTTTCCGTACCGATACAAAGTCCCTGTTTTTCTTCGCCGTCGATTCCGATATAAATCGGCAGATACTTAATATCGTCCGCCTTGACCGTATTTCCTTTGACCTTTGAAATCTGCTCCCACGCCCAGTTGCCGTTCTGAACCATTGCCGCCTTGCCGAGCGCAAATTCGGACATTGAATCTTCAACCGATTTGCCCGAAAGAAGTCCCTTCTCTGTTGTGGAATTGTTGATATAAAGGTCAAAAACGTTCCTGAAATTATCCGCATATTTAAAATCAATCGTTTTTGCATTATAAGCTGTCGATATTGCCGATTCGTCACTTATGTCTTTCATTTCATAATAAATCGGCATATTCAAAAGATGAGTAGTCCAGCGCCATTGCTCTCCGCCCGACATCGAGGTTGAAGCAAAAACGCCGTCGATGCCAAGCTCCTGCTTATGCTTTGTCATGTCCTCGACAACCTCTTTGAGAAGCTTAAAGCTTGTGATTTCCTCCGCTTTTGAAATGCTCACGGCTTTATCTTTAAGAGCAAAGTATTTTTCCATGATAGCGTTGTTGTAGATGATTCCGTATCCCTCGACAACATAAGGGATTCCGAAAACTCCGCCGCTGTTTTTGATGGCAAGGTCTTTATCCGAGAGATAGTCATATAGCTTTGTGTCACTCAAATCCTTACAGTATTTTGCCCAGGACTGATATCCGACCGGGCCGTTTATCTGGAAAATCGTCGGAGCGTCCGACTTTGCAATCTCCGATTTAAGCGTTGTCTCATAGGTGTTGCTGGCGGCGGTGACGACCTTGACCTTGACGCCCTTTTCAGCCTCATATTTTTGAGCTATTTCCTTGTAGATATCCGCAATTTCCGGCTTGAAATTGAGAAAATAAACCGTGTTGTCCGCCTTTGCGCTGTTCATGTCCGTTTCATTCTTTTTGCCGCACGCCGAAACGGTAAACAGAAGCACGGCGGCAGTTAAACAGGCAATGATTTTCTTCATCGTATTTTCCTCCTTTTTCTTTGGTAATCATTGATTACTCTTTTATAATTTTTAACACAAAGATGCGCCTTTATTCAAAAATAACACGGTAGATTGTTGACTATTTTTAAATGTTTGATATAATTAAAATAAAAATAACGGGAGGTTTTACCTATGGTTAAGCACATTGTTTTTTGGAATGTCAGAAATGACGATCAGAAGAAGCACAACATGGAAGAGATGAAGAAACGTCTGACTGCGCTTGTGGGCAAGGTTGACGGGCTTATCAGTGCCGAAGTCGGTTTCAATTTCAACGAAAAGGGTTATGATCTTGCTCTTTATTCGATCTTCAAGGACAAAGCTGCTCTTGACGGCTATCAGGTACATCCCGACCATCTCAAGGTCAAGGAATTTGTTCATTCTGTAATCACCGACAGAGCGGTCGTTGATTTTGAATTTTAAGAGGCGACGGCTACAGATAGACATAGACCTATATGTGCGGAAACATTACCGCAAAGTCGGCAATTGCTGAAATGGACAAAAGGAAGTGGATAAAATGAAAACTTCAAAAAAGATTATTTCCGTAATTTTGTCGGTTATCGTTGCGATTTGCATTTTGGGCGGAATATTTTATTCCGTTGATAAGAAACGGATCGGCAGCAACAAAGAACCGATTTTTGCCGTTAGGGTTTTCACCCTCAAGGACGGCGGAACCAAGGAATATTACGGCTTGGGCTACAAAATAATAATTTACAACAAAATGGGCGAAAACGGCGAGATTGAAAAGGATACCCGAGAAATCGGCTCGTTTATGCTCAAATATGAATAAAAAACGACCTGAACGAAAGCTTTATCTGACGCTAAGGTTTAAAAAATATTTTTAGCTGTCGTATAAGGCTTACGAATAAATGCAAAATTGAACAATCTGTTTTGATGTTTCAGACTCGTTAACTTACTAAATCAGCCTCCCCTTATTGAGTAAGGGGAGGGGGACCGCTTGCGGTGGAAGGGATAAGACTTTAAAGTCTTTCTTTATCCCCTCCGTCGCTCATGCGACACCTCCCCTTAAATCATTTAAGGGGAGGCTTGACACTAAAAAGTTAACGTTAAGTTCTACGTGTTCACATTGTCAATTGTTGCTTTATTTATGCCATATGCGGCAGCTTTCTATGAGGTGATATATTATGGGACTTAATGACACTGTTTCGGCGGAGAGGGTGCACATCAGCTTCTTCGGCATGAGAAACGCAGGTAAATCAAGCCTTGTCAATGCGGTTACGGGGCAGGAGCTTGCCGTCGTTTCCGATGTAAAGGGCACAACGACCGACCCCGTTCGCAAGGCGATGGAAATTCTTCCGCTCGGACCCGTTGTGATAATCGACACACCGGGCATCGACGATGAGGGTGAACTGGGCGAAAAGCGAGTTCAAAAGGCAAGGCAGGTGCTTACAAAGACAGATATTGCCGTTTTGGTTGTCGATTCAACTAAGGGTCTCGGCAAATTCGACAACATGATGATAGATTTCTTCAAGGACAAGAAAATTCCGTTTGTTATCGCTTACAATAAATCGGATTTACTTAAAAATGTGCCGAATGCGGCAAAAAATGAGATTTATGTCAGCGCAAAGGACGACAAAAACGTTTATGAATTAAAAGAGAAAATCGCTTCATTCTGCAAGATGAAGCAGGTCGGCAAGGACATTGTTGCCGACGTTCTCGAAAAGGGCGACACGGTCATTCTCGTTATCCCGATTGACGAGTCCGCGCCCAAGGGCAGAGTCATTCTTCCTCAGCAGCAGGTGCTCAGAGAGCTTCTTGACAACAACTGTACGGCAGTCGGCTGTCAGGTGACGGAGCTTGACGCTACTATTAAAAATCTCGTCAAAAGGCCGAAGCTCGTTATCACAGATTCGCAGGCTTTTGAACAGGTTTCCGCAATCGTTCCGGAGGATATCGGACTTACCTCGTTCTCGATCCTTTTCGCACGCTATAAAGGCGATTTGAAGCAGCTCATTGACGGTGCAAGACAGCTCAAAAAGCTGGAGGACGGCGACACGGTTCTTATTTCCGAAGGATGTACGCACCACAGGCAGTGCAACGATATCGGCACGGTCAAGCTTCCGAACTGGATTAGGAAATACTCCGGCAAAGAGCTCAATTTCGAATTCACCTCCGGCACCGAATTTCCCGACGATCTGAGCAAATATGCCCTCGTCGTTCACTGCGGCGGCTGTATGCTCAACGAAACGGAGATGAAATACAGAATCGCTCATGCCGTTCAAGAGGGCGTCAAGATAGTCAATTACGGCGTCGCAATCGCCCAGATGAACGGAATCCTTGACAGAAGCATTGCTCCTCTGAATTTTTAATTATCTTCATACCATCAAAAAAATCCCGGCTCCTTAGAGTCGGGATTTTTGAGATAAAGTTTAAATTCGATTAGAATTTCTCTTCTTTATTCTTTTTCTTCGGGGTCTTGCCCTTAGCTTCCATACGGGCTGCCTTTTCCTTCTCGGCTGCCTCCTTGGCTGCTGCACGCTCTGCCGCAAGCTTCTCGTTAGCCGTGTTGTTCTGGCTGATAGCCCAGCGTGTGATCTTCATACGGTTTCTGTCTGCACCTGTCTCAATGATGAGAGAATCGTCCTTAACCGTAACGATCTTGCCTACGATACCGCCGATCGTTGTGATTTCGTCGCCGATCTGAAGGTTGTCACGCATTGCCTGCTCTTCCTTCTGCTTTTTCTTCTGAGGTCTGATCATAAGAAAATACATAACGGCGAAAACAGCTACCATCATGAGAATCATTGTCCAGCTGCTGCCTTTTCCGGTTGCCTGAGCTGCTAATAAAGTTAAATAGTTCATTGGTTATCCTCCTAATCTATACATAACGCTTGTATTATACATTAGAATGTAAGTTTTTGCAAGCGTTATTTGTGTATATTCTGTTAATTTTAAAAATTAAATTCTCTTATCAAGCAAATCAACGTATTTTTCTTTAAATTCCTCAAAGGTTCCGTTCTCCAAAGCGTCACGGATTATCTCCGTCAGCGTATTATAGAAATAAAGATTGTGAGTAACGCAAAGGCGCATCGCAAGCATTTCCTTAGCCTTGAAAAGATGTCTGATATAAGCCTTGGAATGTCTGCGGCAGGTTGGACAGTCACACTCGGGGTCAATCGGTGTATCGTCCTTCATATACTTGGCATTGTTGATATTGATTATTCCGTTCATTGTGAAAAGATGTCCGTGGCGCGCGTTTCTCGACGGCATAACGCAGTCGAAAAGGTCAACTCCCCTGCTGACAGCCTCAATGATGTTGCCGGGAGTGCCTACACCCATAAGATAACGGATCTTGTTCTTCGGCGCATACGGCTCAACGGCGGAAATGATCCTGTACATATCCTCCTTCGGCTCGCCGACGGCAAGTCCGCCGATTGCATAGCCGTCAAGGTCAAGCTCGGCAATCTTTTGCATATGCTCGATTCTCAGCTCGTCGTAAACACAGCCCTGGTTAATGCCGAAAAGAAGCTGATTTTTATTTATAGTGTCGTGCAGGGAATTAAGTCTTTCCATCTCCTCCTTGCATCTTACAAGCCATCTTGTAGTCCTTTCGCAAGACTTTTTGGCATATTCGTAGGTCGAGGGATTTTCAACGCACTCGTCAAAAGCCATTGCAATTGTTGAAGCGAGATTCGACTGAATCCTCATGCTTTCTTCGGGTCCCATAAAAATACGTCTGCCGTCGATGTGGGAGGCAAAGGTTACGCCCTCCTCCTTGATCTGTCGGAGCTTTGCAAGCGAGAAAACCTGAAATCCGCCGCTGTCGGTCAGGATAGGACCGTCCCAGCCCGTGAACCGGTGAAGTCCGCCAAGCTCCTTAATAAGCTCATCACCCGGGCGAACATGGAGATGATAGGTGTTGCAAAGCTGAACCTGGGCATGAATGTCCTTGAGGTCATATGCGTCAAGCGCACCCTTTATCGCTCCGCAGGTTGCGACATTCTGAAAGGCAGGCGTTTTGACCGTTCCGTGAACCGTTTTGAATTCACCGAGACGCGCCGCTCCGCACTGCTTTATAATTTTGAATTCTGCCATTTTCCGTCTCCTTAAAGAATAGCCATTGCATCGCCGAACGAGAAAAATCTGTATTTTTCTTCAACGGCAATTTTATATGCGTTCATCGTGTGTTCATAGCCGCAGAATGCGCTGACGAGCATGATTAGCGTGCTTTCGGGCAGGTGAAAGTTCGTGATAAGACCGTCAATGCACTTAAATTCATAGCCGGGGTAAATAAAAATGCTTGTCCAATCGTCATATTCGCAAACCTTGCCCTTCGCCTGACATACGGATTCAAGCGTGCGGCAGCAGGTCGTGCCGACTGCGATGACCCTGCCTCCGTTCTTCTTCGTTTCGTTTATAATATCCGCCGTTTCGGCAGGAATCATATAGTGCTCGGAGTGCATTTTGTGCTCCTCGATATTTTCCGTCTTAACAGGACGGAAGGTGCCAATGCCGACATGGAGCGTTACAAAGCCTATCTTTACGCCCTTGTCCTTGATTTTTTGCAGAAGCTCGGGAGTGAAATGCAAGCCCGCCGTCGGTGCGGCCGCCGAACCAAGCTCCTTTGAATAGACCGTCTGATATCGTTCCTTGTTTTCAAGCTTTTCTTTTATATAATGCGGAAGCGGCATTTCACCGATTTTGTCAAGCACATTATAGAAATTGCCCTCATACGAGAACTCGGCAATTCTGTTTCCGTTTTCAAGCACTTCCTTTATCTCGGCTTTGAGTATGCCTTCTCCGAAAGTGAATTTTGCTCCCTCTTTCGCCTTCTTGCCGGGTCCTGCCATGACCTCCCATGTGTGAGCGTCATGCTGATTGAGCAGGAGAAATTCAACAACGGCACCCGTCTCCTCCTTAACGCCGTAAAGACGTGCAGGGAGAACCCTCGTATCATTGAGTATAAGGCAGTCACCCTCATGAAGAAGATCGACTATATCGTAAAAATGAAGATGCTCGACCTCGCCCGTTTTTTTATCGAGATGCATAAGCCTTGAGCTGTCTCTCGGCTCAATCGGGTGCTGAGCTATCAGCTCCTCGGGAAGATCGTAATAAAAATCACTTTTTTTCATCGTAAAACCTCTGTTTCGGCCATTTGGCTCTTGACTTGAATAATAAAAAATGGTATCATCACTTCTAACGATAACCGCAGATCAAACCGGCGGTTACAAAGTGTTGACAACTAATTATTATATTGCATAATCGGTCGAATGGCAACACATTTTTAAAAATTTATTTAAGAGGTGAATTTGTAATGAAAAAGTACAAGGTAGGTATTATCGGAGCTACCGGCATGGTTGGACAGAGATTTGCGACCCTGCTTGAAAATCACCCTTGGTTCGAGGTTGTTCTTGTTGCTGCAAGTCCCCGTTCAGCGGGCAAAACATACAAAGAGGCTCTCGGCAGCCGCTGGTGCATGGACACTCCGTTGCCTGAAAGCATGGCTGACCTTGTCGTTTACGACGCAACGGCTGATGTTGAGAAAATCGCTTCGCTCGTTGATTTCGTTTTCTGCGCAGTTGACATGAAAAAGGACGAGATCAAGGCTCTTGAGGAGAGATACGCAAAGGCAGAGTGCCCCGTTGTTTCAAACAACAGCGCTCACAGATTTACTCCCGATGTTCCGATGGTTGTTCCCGAGCTCAATGCCGATCACATAGAGGTTATTGCGGATCAGAGAAAGCGTCTCGGCACAAAGAGAGGCTTCATCGCCGTTAAGTCAAACTGCTCGCTTCAGAGCTATGTTCCGGCGATTTATCCGCTTGACAAGGCCGGCTACAAGGTTGAGGATGTTCTCGTTTGCACATATCAGGCAATTTCCGGCGCCGGCAAGACCTTTGAGAGATGGCCCGAGATGGTAGATAACGTTATCCCGTTCATCGGCGGCGAGGAAGAAAAGAGCGAGCAGGAGCCGCTTAAAATCTGGGGTAAGGTCGAGGACGGCAAAATCGTCAACGCAGCAGAGCCGCATTTCACTGCTCAGTGCATTCGTGTTCCCGTTTCAAACGGTCATATGGGTGCAGTATTCATGAGATTCGCAGACAAAGCTCCGTCAAAGGAAGAAATTCTCAAGGTGTGGGAAAACTTCTCGGGCGAGCCGCAGAAGCTTGCACTTCCCAGCGCACCGAAGCAGTTCCTCCACTATTTCACAGAGGACAATATGCCGCAGACAAAGTTTCAGCGTGACCTCGAGGGCGGCATGGCAGTCAGCATCGGCAGACTCCGTGAGGACACTCAGTACGACTATAAGTTCGTGTGCCTTTCACACAACACCCTCCGCGGTGCCGCCGGCGGCGCAGTTCTCCTTGCAGAGCTTCTCTGTGCAAAGGGATATATGGACTGATAAACACATCATATCGTTAAAAAGACAGGAATTCATTTTCCTGTCTTTATTTTTATATAAGGAGCGTTTTAATGAAACAAACAGTTTTTACGGGTGCGGCATGTGCCATAGTCACGCCGTTCGACGGAAACAGGAAGGTTGATTACAAGGCTCTAAAAAAACAAATTGATTTTCAAATTGAAAACGGCACGGACGCAATCGTCGTCTGCGGTACAACGGGTGAAAGCGCCACCCTTGACTCAAGGGAACGACGTCAGGTAATCAAAACAGCGGTCAAGCAGGTAAACGGCAAGGTTCCCGTTATCGCAGGCACGGGCGGCAACAACACACAGGACGTTATAAAGAAAAGTCAATCGGCGGAATCGCTCGGCGTTGATGCACTGCTGATAGTTACGCCTTACTATAACAAGTGCTCACAGGAGGGATTGGTAGAGCACTATTCACGCATAAGCGACAGCGTAACAAAGCCGATAATCGTTTATAATGTGCCGTCACGAACGGGAGTGAACATAAAACCCGAAACCTACAAACGGCTCAGCCAAATTGAAAATGTTGTGGCAACAAAAGAAGCTAACGGAGACCTTTCCGCACTGATGAAAACACTTATGCTTTGCGGTGACGAATTGGATATATACTGCGGCAACGACGACCAGAGCGCTGCCTTTACCCTGCTCGGAGGAAAAGGAACAATTTCCGTTCTCTCTAACATAATGCCGCAGGCATCCCATGATATAGTGTCGGCGGCACTCGACGGAGATGCAGATTATGCAACAGCTCTCCAGCTTCGGTATCTCGGCTTGTGTAACGTGCTTTTCTGCGACGTAAACCCGATGCCGATCAAATATGCAATGGCACAAATGGGCACAGACAGCGGAGTTTGCCGCCTTCCTCTCACCCGTCCGAGCGACTCGGCAAAGGAAAGGATTGATTACACGCTGAGATATCACGGATTGATTGAGTAAAAATAACATCATTTTAAATGATACAGACTCCTCTTTATCCCTATTGAAGCTTTGAGCGCTTCCCTGCATTGGAGGCAAAATCCGCTCCTGCCGGCTTCCATGCAAAAATCCCCTCTTGACATATCCCGAAAATGAGTTATAATATACATGAACATTTGTTCGGATAATAAATCGGGAGGTCAGATTATGTATGTCAAATACAACCGAGAATATGTGACAATGTATATAGAAGTGCTTCCCGAAGGGCAGGTCGTGCCGCTGAGCATACTCTGGAAGGACGGCAGAAAATTCACTGTTGAGCAGATTATAAACATCAAGAACAATTCCCCTGTCCGTTCGGGCGGCAGAGCTACAAAATATACCCTGATTATTCAGGGTCAGACCCGTGACTTTTTTATTGATGACGGTAAATGGTTTGTTGAGACACGGGCATTTATATAATTGCAAACGGGCTGACAAAACATGTCAACCCGTTCGCATATAAACATTTTTATTTTATTGTAGCTTTTGTCCGCAGTTTGAGCAGAACATACTCCCTTGAACGACTTCGGAACCGCAGCTCGGGCATACATTGCCGAGCTTCTCTCCGCATTGGTTGCAGAACTTTGAACCGACAGGCAGTTGTGCGCCGCATTTCGGGCACGTCATTGTTTCGGCTGCAGTGTGTGCCGAATGTTCCGCTCCGCCGTAAACGGCAGAACGTCCGCCTGAAATAATGCAGTTTTCAACCGTTCTGAAAATCTCATCGGGAAGTTTTTTCTGCTTAAATGCACCCATTCCGGCGGTAATTGCCAAGGGCCATGCGATGAACAAGCCCAAAGCACCCGCTCCGATCTTATCCGCCCACTGTCCTTCGCCGACGGTTACATTCAACTGACTGTCAAAAACCGTCAACTGGATTGTAACGGCGAGTCTCATTCCCGTCAGGGTTTTCCAGCCGTCCTTCGGCTGACTTGCCTGCATCACGTATCCGTCTGCCGTCTGTGAGCTTTGAACCTCCATTCCCTTTTCGGTATGCAAAAAGGTCTCAAGTCTGTCAACAACAGCCTGCACCTCCGTGCCGTTCAGCATAAATACTCTTGATTCCGACATTTACAAAACCTCCGTTTTTAAAATTATTTTAAAATCATAACTCTTCTGCTATACCCTTGCGATGATTATAGCATGTTCACAGGTTATAATTAAGCTGCATTTCCGAATAGTCAAATGCCAATTCTGAAATTATCCGGTTAACAAGGCTTTTAATTCCGAATAAAATGTTGTATAATGTCGATAAATCATCTTTTATGAGGTATTTCAAATGAAATTCTGTGAAAAACTAAACGAATATATTGCCTCGATATCCTGCACGGCTAAGGAGCTTTGTGCCCTTTCGGGAATTTCCGAAGCAACGCTCAGCCGTTACAGAAGCGGAGAGCGTGTTCCCGAGCTTGGAACCAAAGGCTTTGACGGACTTTGCACCGGAATAGCCCAAATCGCCGAAAGCAAAGCCCCTAATCTTACATATGAGAAAATCAAGGAGGAATTCTGTTCATGCTCCGACTTTGATTCGATCGACAAAGAGCTTCTCCGCAAAAACTTCAATACTCTTATTTCTGCGCTTAGTATTAACATAAACCGTATGTGCAGATACATAAACTATGATGTTTCGACCGTTTTCCGCATCAGAAACGGAACAAGAAACCCGGCCGATTTTGAAGGCTTTTCATCTGCCGTGGCTTCCTTTATTGCCGAAGAAATGAAATCGCCTTCCGAGCTGACTGTCCTTGCAGAGTTGCTCGGCTGCAGTACAAATGAAATAACCGACCAGTCTGCGGTATATACAACGGTAAAGAAATGGCTTGTCAAAGAAAAGCAGCAGAAACCCGACACCATCGGAGTCTTTTTGAACAGGCTCGATGAATTTAACCTTAACGAATACATCAAGGTCATCAAGTTTGACGAGCTGAAGGTGCCGACGGTTCCGTTTCAGCTCCCGTCATCAAGAACATACTTCGGCATAGAAGAAATGAAAGAAAGTGAGCTTGATTTTCTTAAAGCGACAGTTCTCTCAAAATCAATGTCGCCGGTAACAATGTACAGCGATATGCCCTTAAAAGAAATGGCAAAGGACACGGATTTCTCTAAGAAATGGATGTTCGGCATGGCAATGATGCTGAAAAAGGGTCTTCACCTCAATCAAATTCACAACATAGACCGCTCTTTTGATGAGATGATGCTCGGCTTGGAAAGCTGGATTCCGATGTATATGACCGGTCAGATCTCACCCTATTATTTAAAGGGCGTACAGAACGGTGTTTTCCACCATTTTCTTAAAATATCAGGCTCTGCCGCACTCACGGGCGAAGCTATTGCAGGATACCACAGTGACGGAAAATATTATCTGACAAAATCAAGAAAAGAAATCGCATACTATGAAAAGCGTGCACAGGAGCTTGTCGCAAACGCTTATCCGCTCATGGAAATATACCGAAGCGATAAAGAAAATGAGCTTAACGCATTTCTGCTCTCCGACTCTGACAAACCCGGCAAGCGCAGAAGCATATTATCAACACTTCCGCTGTACACCGCCGACCGTGAGCTGCTGAAACAAATACTTAAACGAAATAAAATTTCCGAAGAGCGGCAAAAGAATATACTTGAATATGTCGAAGCACAGAAGCTGCGAGTGATCAAAATACTCGAAACAAAAACTCTTGAGGATGAAATTCCGACTGTCACAAAGGACGAGTTTGCCGCTCATCCGCAGGTTTTGGAGCTCTCCGGCATATTCTGCGAAACGGACATCACCTATAGCTATGAGGAATACATGTCTCACCTTGCTATGACCGAAGAATTTGCCGCAAGCCATTCAAACTATAAGCTGCTCAAAGCCTCTACCCCTGCTTTCAGAAATTTGCAGATTTTAATTCACGAGGATCAGTGGGTCATGGTTTCAAAAAGCAAGGCACCTGCCATTCATTTTGTAATTCGCCATCCGAAGCTCAGAAAGGCAATTGAGAATTTCATTCCGCCCGTGATAGATAAATAATGATCCGAATATAAATTACCCCTCCCACGGTTTATCGCCGCAGAAGGGGTAATTATACTTTATTCTTATTATTAAAAGATGCCGCTATTTTATATTTCTATAAAGCCTCTTAATCTTTAATAAAGCTTATCAAGAATTTCAATTGCATGTGCGATACAGCCGTCGTTATTCGTTCTCGTTACATAATCGGCTACCGCCAATGCTTCCTGTGAACCGTTCTCCGGTACAAAGCCCTTTGCTGCAGCTCTAAGCATATCTACATCATTATAGCCGTCACCTGCGGCATAGATATCGCAAGGTTCACAGCCAAGCATTTCTCCGAGCTTTAAAAGGCCTGTACCTTTGTCAACGCCCCTTTTGAGGATTTCTATGTATTCACCCGTCGTTTTCAGATAGTTAACCTCTGCGTGTCTGTCAAGGAGCCTCTGCACCTCTAAGGAGCAGCCGTGAGCGTAAATCATGACCTTGGTCCACGGAATTTGAGCCTTTTCGGGAGATTCAACCTCTGTGAAATCAATTCCCATGCTTGTGAAATGATGTATGCTGTTCTCGCCTGCATTTATGCTGCAAACCTTGTTGAAGCTATAAGTTTCGACCGCCACGGAAGGAAAATGAAAAATAATATCCTCTAACGAAGCTATTTCCTCGTCTCCTATAGCATCATTGAAAACAATCTCTTTATTTTTATAATCATATGCCATAGCTCCGTTGCCGAGAAGCACGGGAGCGTTGATATATTCCTCGCTGTAAAGATGGAAGCCTTGAAAAATCCTACCCGTGCAAACGGTAAATCTGCCTCCCTCGGACATAAAATACTTTATCGCCGAAATCACACTTTCCGGAATTTTGCCGTTGCAGTCGGCAAGTGTCCCGTCAAAGTCACTTGCAAGCAGAACATTTTTGAATTTCACAATACCACCTCTTTTATCATTTGGGCTATTATATCATTTATACGTTATTTTATCAATATTCATTTCAGAATGTCTCCGGTCTGACCGGACGATTTTGATTATAAAAAAAGACTGCCGCAAAAGCGACAGTCCGATAACTGTTAAATCAGTCTGAAGTGTAGGGCATAAGAGCTACGTGACGGGCACGTTTAATAGCTGTTGTAAGCTCTCTCTGATGCTTTGCACAAGTACCTGTTACACGACGGGGAAGAATCTTCGCTCTGTCGGAAGTGTACTTATTGAGCTTGTTTACATCCTTGTAATCAATGCTCTCAACTTTATCAACACAGAAGGAACAAACCTTCTTGCGGCCTTTTCTGTTAGGACGGCCGTTGTTCTTATCATAAGCCATTACAAAATACCTCCTTATAAAATTCGGGTGACATCTGCTCAGAACGGCAGATCGTCATCTCCTGAAATCTCCTCAAAGTCACCGTCGGAACCGGTTGAGAATGAAGGAGCGGCAGGCTGCGCAGGAGCCGAATAGCTCTGGTTGTAATTGTTGTTGCCTGTGCCTGTTTCTGCCTTTGAGCCGCAGAAGCTTGCCTGGTCAACAAGAACCTCAACCGCTGTGCGCTTATTACCGTTTTTGTCCTCATAGTTACGGGTCTGAATCGAACCCGTTACAGCGATCATAGAGCCCTTCTGGAAATATCTTGAGATAAATTCAGCGGTATTTCTCCATGCGACACAATTGATGAAATCTGTCTGACGCTGTTCGCCCTGACGAGCATATGAACGCTCAACAGCAAGCGAAAAAGACGTTACGGCAAGACCTGTCTGGGTATTGCGCAACTCGGGAGTTGCAACAAGTCTACCCATCAATACTACATTGTTAATCATGTTGCGTCCCCCTTACTTCTTGATTATAAGTGAACGAAGCACGCCGTCCGTGATGTTAAGGACACGGTCAAGCTCTGCCGGGAATTCCGGCTCAGCCGAGAAATTGTAAAGAGCATAGTAGCCTTCTGTCTCGTAGTTGATAGCATAAGCAAGCTTGCGCTTACCCCACTCATCTACGCTTTCAACAGTACCATGCTTCTCCATAAGAGCCTTGAACTTTTCAACCAAAGCCTTAGCTGCATCCTCGCTCTCCTTAACGGAGTAAACGATCATTGCCTCATAGTTCTCTACTGCCATTTAAAAGCACCTCCTTTTGGTCATTCCGGCCGCCTATTCAGCGGCAAGGATAGCTGTAATCAATATTTTACAGCCTTAATATTTTATCAGCTAATGCCGATAATGTCAAGGGTTTCTGATGAATTTTTTCATACGAGAGCGTTTTATATTTAATATAACTAATCACAGCTCAAAATACTCTCTCACCTGTTCGTAATTTTCGGCATAGAAATCGACGATTTTCTTTATCTCGTCCCTGTCGTCCTCATTGGAATAATCCTCAATGCCGATCACCTTATAGCCTGCCGATTTGGCAGTTTCTATTGCGTAGAGAGCGTCCTCAAATACATAGCCGACACCCTCGGCATGAATGGCATTTTTGACATATTCAAATGCAGCAGGGTCATTCTTATGAATACCTATCTCATGCATTGAGATAACATCCTCAAAATAGCCGAGTATGCCGTTGCGCTCAAGCGCCTTTTTTGCCATTCTGCTCTCAGTCGCAGTTGCAACGACCATTTTGACGCCGTTATCCTTGAGCGACTGCAAAAAATCCTTTACTCCGTCCTTGATAGGAGCAATGTTTGAATAGTAGAACCACAGAATCTCCTGCAAGCTTTCGAGCACTTCGTCAAAGCTCATATCGAGGTTGTACTCCTTAATCATATAGCTTATTCCCGTTTTATAGCCCTGCTTGCGGAAAAGGTCAAATTCCCTCGGGATAATGCCCCTCATCATGAGGAAAGCGCCCGAGGCTGTGTCCCATATGTGCATGGAATCAAGCAGTGTGCCGTCCATGTCAAAAATCGCGTAATCAATGTTTTTCATATCTTTTATTTTTTGCATATAATTTATCCGATGCCTAAAATTAAATTTGCCTCCCCTTAAAAATCAAGGAGAGGCTTAAATCGTTGATATTAAAGTGAATCAAACCACTTGAGAAGATCAATTAACGGCTTTATGATATCTGCATACTTCCAGCCCGAAAGCCATCTGATAAACTTCTGCATCGTAGTTGTCGGACGGTCACCGTTCAGCTTTTCGAGAATGAGATTTCCCGTTGTCGTGAACGAATAATTCGAGCTTATCTTTCCGTCAGCCGTCTTGAATGAGCCCTCTGCAAAAGTGATCTTGTACTCCGCCTCGTGAGTCATTCCAGACTCATATGAAACGGTAATAACCGCACTCTTGCCCTTCATTTCAATATTCTTTGCATTTGAAGCATTGTATGTTTTATTCTGTCCGTCTGTTCCGCTCACATTTACCGAAAAGCCGTCCGCAAGCACAAACTCGCTGTTCGACTTAACCGTAATTTTGAGATCACCGACATATTTGTCTTTAAAGTTTCCCGATGCGGCAACCGCTTCTCCGGATTTCAGATTAAACTTTCCCTCCTCGGCAAAGCCGATAACGGAAAAGCTGAAAATCATTGCAATCGCAAGAAAAACGGCTAAAAATTTGTTTGCTGTTTTTGTCATGATAATCACCTCAAACTTATTTTCTTCATTGAGATTATATCATCAGTCACAGAATAAATCAATACTTCAAATCTTAAGTTTTGATTAAATTTTATTATTTTGTAAGCTTAGCAAAATTTGCCATGAGCTTCTTTGTGCCCGATTTTTCAAAGGCAATTTCCAAAAGTGTATCATTGCCCATGCTCTTGGCCGAAAGTATAACACCCTGTCCAAACACCTTGTGTGTGACTGTATCGCCGATTTTGTAGGTTTCCCTGCTTGCGGCGGCAGGCTGTGGTTTTCTCGCCGTTGTCTGAGCCGTGAAGCCTCGTTTGATCGGTCTGCCGCTTGTGAAATCCTCGCCGAAATCTCTGTAAGGCTCGTCCTCCGCACTTCTTCTGTATGAAGAATACGAGGTTACACCCGTCTTTTCAGTCAAATCGTCCGGAATCTCACCGAGAAAGCGCGACGGTGCATTGTGGGTCGTTGAACCGAACATAAGGCGTGTCCTTGTGTTTGTCAGGTAGAGTTCCTGCTTTGCTCTTGTTATACCGACATATGCAAGGCGGCGTTCCTCCTCCATATCGTCGGGATTATAGATCGACTGATTTCCCGGGAAAACTCCGTCCTCCATGCCGATTATAAAAACAACGGGGAATTCAAGTCCCTTTGCCGAGTGAAGCGTCATCATAACTACCGTATCGGAATCGGCATTGTAGTTGTCGATATCGGTCATGAGGGCAATTTCCTCAAGAAAGCCGTTGAGCGTAGGCTCGTCGCTCTCCTCCTCATAACGCATGAGGTTAGCTTTAAGCTCGTTGAGGTTCTCTTTTCTGTCCTGCGCCGTGTCCTTATCGAGGTCAAGGAACTGATAATAGCCCGTCATGCTTAATGTTTTTTCAAGCAGCTCGTGAGGCTTCAGCTCCTGTGCCGCTTCTATAAGCTCCTTAATCATTGCACTGAACTGCAAAAGCTTCGAAGCTGCGCGGCTGAGAGACGGATAGGAGTCGGCATTTGAAATGACCTCAAACATACTGACGCCCAGTCCTGCGGCGATTTCCGACGCATTGTTGAGCGTTGTATCGCCTATTCCCCTCTTGGGTTCATTTATTATACGGCGAAGCCGGACATTGTCCGCCGTGTTGTTGATAAGTGTAAGGTATGCCAAAGCGTCTTTGATTTCCTTACGCTCATAGAAGCGCAGACCGCCGATGATCCTGTACGGAATACCTGCACGGACAAACGCATTTTCAATCGTGCTCGACTGTGCATTCATTCTGTAAAGTACGGCATGGTCGGACATTTTTCTGCCTGACGCAACATCCTTCATTATCGTGTCGGCAACAAAGCGTGCTTCCTCTCTCTCGTCATATGAGGTATTGACGGTAATCTTGTTGCCCTTGCCGTTAGCCGTCCAAAGGTTTTTGCCCTTGCGCTGACTGTTGTTGGCAATAACGGCGTTTGCCGCGTCAAGGATAGTCTGAGTCGAACGGTAGTTTTGTTCAAGTCTTATCGTCTTTGCGTCGGGATAGCGCTCCTCAAAGCTCAGAATGTTCTGAATCGTAGCTCCGCGGAATTTATATATACTCTGGTCATCATCGCCGACAACGCAAATATTTCTGTATTTTTCAGCAAGCAGGCTTGTCAGCACATACTGCGCATGGTTGGTATCCTGATACTCGTCAACCAGTATGTATTTGAATTTATTCTGATAATAATTTCTGACTTCTTCGTTCTTTTGCAAAAGCTCGACGGTTCTGAAAATCATATCGTCGAAATCCATTGCGTCGGCATTTTTAAGAAGCTTTTGATAGCACTTGTACGCCTCACCTATCGCCTTTAAGCGAACATCTCCGCCCGCTCGGGCAATGTACTCGTCCGGCGTTATGAGCTGATCCTTGGCACGGCTTATCTCTTTGAGAATAGTCTTGTGCGGAAGCATCTTGTCGTTGATATCAAGGAGTCTTTGTGCCTCCTTCATAACTCGCTTTGAATCGTCCGTGTCATAAATCGTGAAGCGATTCGTGTAGCCGATTAAATCACCGTAACGTCTGAGAATTCTTGCACAGCAGGAATGAAACGTACTCGCCCATATATCGTTTGCGGCGTCGCCGAGCTTTGCGGCAAGTCTGCCCTTGAGCTCCGAGGCCGCCTTATTTGTAAACGTAATGGCAAGTATCTCCCAAGGAGCAGGAGCATTAACCGTCAAAAGGTCATAGACCTCGAACAGATCCGTCGTCGGATCGTCAAGGTAATGCTTCATAACGGCAATATCGTTCTCGCTCGGTTCAAATTCGGAATAGTCCGAATTATAAGCGTTGCCGTACTTGATAAGGTTGGCAATCCTGTTAACAAGAACCGTGGTTTTTCCGCTGCCTGCACCTGCAAGAAGCAGCAAGGGGCCATTTACTGCATAGATAGCCTCTTGCTGCCTGTCATTCATTCTTTCAAAATCTTTTGCAATTATACGGCGGCGAAGTTCTAAAAATTCGTCTTTAAGCATAATTTGATTTCCTTTAGATTGAAATTATGTTTGCCATCTTGTAAAGATTCATGTCAATATGCTTCTTCATGTTGAGAGCCTCGAAGATGTCATAATCAACGATCTGATCCTTCTGCATTGCAACAACACGGTTGCCGATGCCGTCCATGAGAAGTTCAACCGCTCTGTAGCCCATCTGGCTTGCAACAACACGGTCTCTTACTGTCGGTGAGCCGCCACGCTGAACATGAGCGAGAACCATTGCTCTGGACTCAACGCCTGTTTCCTCTTCGATTGCCTTTGCAAGCTCATCAACGGTGATGTTTCCGTCAGCCGTTACGCCCTCTGCAACGATAACAAGGAAATGCTTCTTACCTGTCTTCTGAGTACGTCGGATTCTGTCGAACACGTCCCTCTTGAGGTCAAACTCAACCTCGGGGATAAGGATAGCCGTTGCGCCGACTGCAATACCTGCGTTAAGAGCAAGGTATCCTGCACGTCTGCCCATAACCTCGATAACGGAGCAGCGGTCATGGGAAGCCGATGTATCACGGATTCTGTCAACCATCTCCATGATTGTGTTAAGACATGTGTCATAGCCTATTGTATAATCGCAGCAAGCGATATCATTGTCGATTGTGCCGGGAATACCTACGCAGGGAATTCCTCGCTCGGAAAGGTCTCTTGCACCTCTGAACGAACCGTCACCGCCGATAACAACAATGCCTTCAATGCCGTATGCGTGGCAGATTTCAATAGCCTTCTGCATACCCTCCTCGGTTGCAAACTCCTTGCTTCTTGCGGAATGAAGCATTGTGCCGCCTCTGTGGATAATATCGCAAACAGTGCGGATCTCCATCGGGATAAGCGAGCCCTCCATAAGGCCCTTATAGCCACGGTCGATGCCGTAAACCTTAATATGGTTCTCACACGCTGTACGAACAACTGCACGAACGGCAGCATTCATTCCCGGGGCGTCTCCGCCGCTTGTCAAAACTCCGATTGTCTTCATTATAACTTCCTCCTAAGGATTCTCTAAAAATACTATATGATGATACACCTAAATAAAAAAAATGTCAAATAAAACAGAAAAAATATTTGCCGAAAACTACTGAAAAACCACATTTTCTTCGCCGAGAAGCCGTTTAAGCTCGTTTATCAAAGGTTCGTTGACGTCAACACTGCGTTCATACGGCTGATGAACGTATTTTCCGGTATCGGCAAAATAATAATAAAGCGGAACCCTGCCGTCGAAAATTGCAAGGAGTTTTTCCGCCTGAACCTGTTCCGGAGTGCCCTCCGTCGGGAATTTCAGGAACAGTCCGCTGCGCCTTTTCCTGACAGGTCCGGCAATTGAATCCGAGCCCTGAACACTTTTTTGCAAAAAATAATCCTTTGCCGCTTCAAGCGTATAAATATGCTCGCAAATAAGCTTTGACGGTTCTTCGTCTCTGACATCGAGCCGTCCGTAAAAGACAAGAACCCTGCCCGTCTCAAGCATCATTGCATTTTCTGTTAAAACTTTCGGGAATACAATAATCTCAATTGATCCCGAGGTATCCTCAACGTCGACAAATGCCATCGTTGTGTCGCTCTTTGTGATTTTTTTCTTCACATCGGTTATTATACCCATTATCTTGGTTCTTTCTCCGTCCTTATGCGAAGAATGTATATTTTCGCCGCTGTTTGCAAGCTCGGCAATTCTCACACAACCCATTGAAGCCGCAAGCTCGGCATGAGATGCCATCGGATGACCCGATAGATATAAGCCAGTTGTCGATTTTTCCATTGCTAAAAGCTCACTTTGCGGAAATTCGTCAAAGAATTTCAATGCCGATTCCGAGTAAGATTCGCCGCCGACCGAATCAAACAGACCGATCTGACCCTCAACATTTCTGCGTTTCTTTGAGTCAAGCTCGTCGATTATCTCATTCATTGCCATGAGCATCTGACGGCGGTTTGCTCCCAAGCCGTCAAGTGCACCGCTTTTAATGAGACTTTCAACCGCTCTTTTATTAAAATCCGAGCCGTGCATTCTCGAGCAAAAATTATAAAAGGATGTAAATTTACCTGCGTTTCTTTCAGAAATTATATTTCTGATAAAGCTCCTGCCGAGATTTTTAATTGCAAGCATACCGAAACGGATATTTCCGTTTGAAACGGTGAAATTGTCATTGCTCTCATTGACGTTCGGCGGCAGGATTTTAATGCCTATCCTGTTACATTCATCAGTATATTCCGTTACCTTGTCCGTATTGTCAAGAACGCTTGAAAGAAGCGCCGCCATAAATTCACAGGGATAATGGCATTTGAGATAGGCTGTCTGGTATGCGACATAGGCATATGCCGTTGCGTGTGATTTGTTGAATGCATATGAGGCAAACGATGACATATCGTCGAATATATCGTTGGCAACCTCGGCGGGAATTCCCCTTTTAACACAGCCGTCACAGTCAACCGTTCCGTCCTCACGCACAATACCGTAGATGAAGTTTTTACGCTCCTTTTCCATGACATCGTGTTTTTTCTTGGACATTGCACGGCGGACAATATCGGCTCTGCCGTAGGAATATCCGGCAAGAGAGCGGAATATCTGCATAACCTGTTCCTGATAGATCATACAGCCGTAGGTGACTTCAAGAATCTCACGGAGCTTTTCCGTCTTGTAAACCGTCTTTTCCGGATGATGCCTGTTTTCGATATAAGTATTTATCGAATCCATCGGACCCGGACGGTAGAGCGAGATAACAGCTATCAAATCCTCAATATCGACAGGTTTCAGCCCTATGAGCACGCTTTTCATGCCTGCCGATTCAAACTGGAACACGCCCTCGGTCTGACCCGAAGCCATCATCTCATAGGTCGCCTTGTCTGCTATGTCTATCCTGTTGATATCAAAGCTATTGTCTTTAAGTCTTATCATCTTGACCGCGTCGTTTATAACGGTCAGCGTCCTCAGCCCGAGGAAGTCCATCTTGAGCAGTCCCAGCTCCTCAAGCGTCGTCATCGTATACTGAGTGACGGGCGAATTATCGTTGAGCGCAAGCGGCACATAGCTCGCCACGGGGTCTCTTGTTATAACAACACCCGCCGCATGGGTCGAGGTATGTCTCGGCATACCCTCAACCTTCATAGATGTATCAATCAGACTCTTTATCTCGTCGCTGCTTTCATACAGTGAACGGAATTCGGGCGACTTTTTAAGCGCCTTTTGAATTGTAATATTCAGCTCTCTGGGAACCTGCTTAGAAACGTTATCGACGATGTTATAAGGTATTCCCATAGCTCTGCCGACATCACGAATAGCCGCCCTTGCCGCAAGCGTTCCGAAGGTAACGATCTGTGCAACATGGTCTGCGCCGTACTTTTCGATAACGTAGTCTATTACCTCTCCCCTGCGCTCGTAGCAGAAGTCAACGTCAAAATCCGGCATACTTACACGCTCGGGATTGAGAAAACGTTCAAACAGAAGATTATATTTCATCGGGTCGATTCCCGTTATGCCGATGCAATATGCGGCAATGCTGCCTGCGCCCGAACCTCTGCCCGGACCGACGGGAATTCCCTTGGATTTTGCATATCTTATAAAATCATGGACTATCAGGAAATAATCAACATAGCCCATTTTGTTAATAACATCAAGCTCGTAATTCAGCCTGTCAAAATACTCTTTCGGAGGATTATCGCCGTAGTTCCTGTACATTCCGGCGTAGCACTGCTCCCTGAACCATTCAAAATGATCTCTGCCGTCGGGCACTTCAAAATGAGGAAGCTTGGTATTGCCGAATTCAAAGTCGTAATTGCACCGATCGGCGATAATCTGCGTATTTTCTATCGCCTCGGGAACGTGTGAGAAAAGCTCGTGCATTTCCTCCTCACTCTTTAAATAGAACTCGTCGCTGTCAAATTCAAGACCGTTGCCCTGACCCAGGGTCGTATTGGTTGCAATGCAGATGAGAACCTGCTGAATCTTGCTGTCCTCCTTGCGGACATAGTGCGTATCATTCGTCGCAACGAGCGGAATACCGGTCTCCTTTGAAAGTCTTATGAGCATCGGCTCAATCTGCTTCTGCTCGCGGATTCCGTGATTCTGAAGCTCAAGATAGAAATTACCCTGACCGAAAACTTTGTTGTACCAAAGAGCCTTTTCCTTCGCTCTCTCATAATCATCAGCTATCAGCGCTCTCGGAATTTCACCTGCAAGGCAAGCCGAAAGAGCGATTATACCCTCGTGATACTGCTCCAAAAGCTCACGGTCGATTCTCGGCTTTGTGTAAAAGCCCTCCGTCCACGCCTTTGAAACCATTGAAATAAGATTCTGATAACCCGTTGCATTCTCACAGAGAAGAACAAGATGGTATCTCTCATTGTCGAGAGCATGAACCTTATCCTTGCGGCCTCTTGAGGCAAGGTAACACTCGCAGCCGATGATCGGCTTGATACCCCTCGCCTTCGCCTTTTTGTAAAAATCCACAGCGCCGTACATAACGCCGTGGTCGGTAATTGCAATGGAATCCATGCCCAACTCAACCGCACGGTCAAGCAGGTCATCAAGACGGCATGCTCCGTCAAGCAAGCTGTATTCCGTATGTAAATGAAGATGTGTGAAGCTCAACGCGCCGCCTCCTTTATTATAAAAGTTATATTTGCTTCTTACCTGTACTTATCCGCAATTTCCATGATTTTCATAAGCCTGTGATTAACGCCCGAACGTGAAATCGGCACCGTAAGGTTCTCTCCGAGCTGTTTGAGCGACATATCGGGGTTTTCTCTGCGTAAAATCGCAACCTCCTTCAGCTCGTCCGACAGCGAGTCAAGCCCCTGCTTTTTCTCAATAATCTCTATCGCTTCAACCTGTGCCAATCCGGCTTCGATTGAGCGGCTCATGTTGGCAGACTCAAAGTTCATCTGTCTGTTTATCTTGTTTCTTACGTCCTTTTGAATTTTAATTCCCATAAGTTCAAGGCTTGAATTGACCGCACCCATAAGGGTCAGCAGATCCTCAATGCTCTCGCTGTCCTTTAGATAAACAACGTATGAATACTTTCTGAGTATAAGCTTCGCTTTAAGCCCGAAATCGGTAAGTATTTTCAAAAGGTCAAGACTGAGATTATGGAAAGGGATAACAAATTCAAGGTGATAATTTTTATCGGGGTTGGCAATTGAACCGCACGAGAGAAAAACCCCGCGCAGAAATGACCCGTAGCACTCGTCATCCTCAAAAACTCCTCTGTTGATCCTGAGTGAGATTGAATTGACGGCATGGTCGAAATACTCGATAATGCGCTTTCTGTCCTCAACTGCCGGAATTTTCAGAACATATTTTCCGCTTCTAAGCCGAGTAACCGTCGTTTTGACTCCGGAAGTTTCGGCAATTGTTCTTTCAAAAGCCTGCATAACCTCGGCGTAATCCGTCGCACAGCTTACCGAACGTGTCGTAAAGCTCTTTCCGTACAGTAAAAAACCGTACGCAAAGGAACGCTTGCAGCATTCGGACTCGAACGCAAGCGTTGCTAATTCATTTTTCACTCCTGCGGTGAATGACATCTGCTTATACCCCTGTTATTTTTCTATATCTCTGTGTTTAACGCTGACGCTGTAGCCGAGCTTCAGCAGATTTTCTCTTATTTTCTCGGCGAAGCAGACAGAACGGTGCCGTCCGCCCGTGCAGCCGATTGCGATAACAAGCTGACTCTTGCCCTCCTCGATATAAAGAGGAACAGTGTAATCAATAAGATCGTTGAGCTTGTTAAGCACGTTAACCGAATGATCGGAATTCATGACATACTCACTGACGTCTGGTTCAAGACCTGTCCTGTATTTCATCGACGGCACATAGAACGGATTAGGCAGACAGCGAACGTCAAAAACCAAGTCGGCGTCGTTCGGAATTCCGTATTTGAAGCCAAAGGACATACAGCGAATTTTCAATGCACTGTCCGGATCATCAAGGAAAAGCTCGTTTACCCTCTGCTTGCACTCGGCAACGCTCGACTTTGATGTATCAATAATATAATCGGCTTTCATTCTGATATTGAGAAGCTTTTCATGCTCCATTGCTATAGCAGCATGAAGCGAGCCGTCACATTTGTCAAGCAAGGGATGCTTTCTTCTTGTTTCCTTATATCTTCTGACAAGAACCTCCTCGGAAGCATCAACAAAAAGCACCTTGTATTTATAGCCCTGTTCCTCAAGATTTTTAAGAACACTCGGGAACTCGTTAAACATTTTTTCGCCGACACGGATATCCGTAACCGTTGCGATCTTCTGCGCGTTATCCGTCTTGCTTACAAACTGAGCAATGGTCGGAATAATTGCAGGCGGAAGATTATCGGCGCAGAAATAGCCGAGATCCTCCAAAGCGTCAACAACGGCAGATTTACCTGCGCCTGACATTCCCGTAACAATCAATAATTCCATAAAACCATTCCTTTCAAGGTGTAAACAGTGGTGGTTGTGCTTTTGCTTAAAGCAATTTCTACAAAACAAAAAGCAAATTTTGCAGTCATTCATCAGCCTTCCCCTTGAGGGGAAGGTGGGCGGCGGATTGCGCCGCTCGTATGAGGTGGCAAATTTTCATCTCATTATATAATAACATAAAGCCCGAACTTTTCCACCTCATCACCGTCTTACGACGGAGCTTCTCGCTGCGGCTCGGTCACGCTCCGGCTCTGAACGTCCACCGGACGTTCATTCACTACCGTCGCGCCGCTTCGCTACCCTCAAGGGGAAGCCTTGAAAAATTTCTTCTGCATTTTTAAATTTACCGTGAGCATTGTGCCAACCAATACTCAGTCTGAGGTTGTGATAAAATTGTTCACAGTGCATTTTGCAGATTGAGAGCTGTTTGAACGCTATAAAATCAAGGCTTGAGATTTTTTCGTTAGACGGAGCAAATTCCTCGAAGGCTATATTCTTATATGCCGAGAGGGATTTGGTTCGTATCACGGAAAAAGATCAGCCAACCGTAATGAGTCTGACTTCGGGTTCGAGATGTACACCCTTCTCTTCATAAACCCTGTCCTGTACATATTTAATGAGGTCAAGAACGTCTTGAGCGGTCGCTCCGCCCTTGTTTATGATAAAGCCTGCGTGCTTCTCGCTGACCTGAGCTCCGCCGACAGAAAAGCCCTTGAGACCGCATTCCTCGATCAAACCGCCTGCAAAATAGCCTACAGGTCGCTTGAATGTACTGCCTGCGCTCGGAAATTCAAGAGGCTGTTTATCCTTACGGCGCTGCAAAAGCTCCTGCATTTTGGATTTGATTTCCGATTTGTCGCCCTTTTTCAGTTTCATAACAAGCGTTGTTATAATAAAACCGTTATGCTCATATGCGCTCGTTCTGTAGGCAAGTCCAAGCTCATCACCCTTGAGCGAGCCGAGATTTCCGTCAGGGTCAATGTGACGGCACTCAACGAGCACGTCCTTCATTTCTCCGCCGTAAGCGCCTGCGTTCATAAATGCCGCGCCGCCTGCACTGCCTGGGATTCCGAATGCAAATTCCAAGCCCGTAAGTCCGTTTTCAAGCGCAAAATTGCAGACCTTACTCATAGTCATGCCTGCGTCGCAAACTATTGTATCGCCGTTCACAAGCTTGATTTCCGGCTCGGGGCGGCACATATTTACAACAACCGTTTTCAGACCGGCATCGCAGATAAGCATATTACTTCCGTTGCCGAGAATGAACGGCTTGATATTCTCTTTTTTACATTCCTTGATAATCAAAGCGAGCTGCCCGTCGTTCAGCGGAGTGAGCATAACCGACGCATTTCCGCCGATACGGAATGTCGTGTATTTGCTCATCGGAACTTCACGCTCGGCTTTACAGCCGATGCTCACAGCGTATTCAAAAATCTTATCGAAGCTCATAATGTCACCCAAGATAGACCTTAGATTTTAGATGTTAGACTTTAGACTCACAATAAATCTCAAATCTTCTTTGCTTTTATCCCAACAACGCTGCGCCGATGATTCCGGCATCATTGCCGAGAACCGCCTTGCAGATTTCAGTCTGCTTCTTGGCATGCTTGCTGTATCTTTCTTTTTTAACATATTCTCTGATCGGGTCAAGAAGGTTATCGCCCTCGTTGCTGATTCCGCCGCCGACGCAAAGTACCTCGGGCTGGAAAATATTGATTATATTGATAATGCCGACAGCAACATAATATCGGTATTTTTCAACAACCTCCCTGCCTGCTTCGTCGCCTGCATACATAGCGTTGAATGAGGTTCTGCCGCTGACCTTGTTAATATCTCCGCCGCAAAGCTCCCACATCTTACTGTCCGGACACTCTTTCATCTTTGCCTTTGTCTGAGCAATGAGAGCGGTTGCCGAAGCGTAGCTCTCCCAACAGCCGTTACGTCCGCAGTTGCAGGGAATTCCGTCAACAACGATAACTGTGTGACCCATCTCGCCGCCGGCAAAGTTCATGCCGCTGACAATCTTGCCGTCCACAATAATTCCGCTGCCGACACCTGTTCCGAGCGTTACGGCAACAAAGTTTTTTGCGCCGTTACCGGCACCTGCGTATGCCTCGCCGAGAGCGGCGGCATTGGCGTCGTTCTCAAAATAGCACGGCTTGCCCGTGAGCTCCTCCAGCATCTTCTTAGCAGGAACATTGTTAAAAGCAAGATTGTTTGAAAACTCGATCATGCCCGTGTCCTGATTAACCGAACCCGGCGTTCCGACACCTACGCTTTCAATATCAGCCATAGTAAGTCCTGCGTCGGCTACAGCCATATCAATAGCCTTTTTTATGTCGGCAAAAATTTCCTCTGCCGGACGGGGCGCATTTGTTTTAACCTTGCCCTTGCCTATAATACTGTATTTTTCATCAACAACTCCGACGGCAATATTTGTTCCGCCGAGGTCAACTCCAACCTTGTACATTGTAAATTCCTCCGTTATTTAAGCAATTTGCGCTTTAAAAGTTATGCCAAATTTCAAGCTCATTTTCCTCAACCTTGATGTCGTCTGTCATACCGAGGTTGTGAAGGAGCTGCTTTGCTGCATTGTAACCCATTTTCTTCTGCCTGTTGTTCATAGCCGCCGCTTCAATGATGATTGAGATGTTACGGCCCGGGGTGACGGGAACAACGCATATCGGAATATCAATTCCGAGTATATCAATCGTTTCGTTATCAAGTCCGAGACGCTCGTAATTTTTCTCGGCGTTCCACGGTTCAAGCTGAATGACCATGTTTATCTTCTCGGAAACCTTAACCGAACCGATGCCGAAAAGCCGCCTTGCGTTGACGACGCCTACTCCCCTCAGCTCAATAAAATGCCGTATATTTTCCGGTGCCGATCCGACTAATGTTTTATGCGACACCTTTCGAATTTCAACAGCGTCGTCGGCAACCAGTCTGTGTCCTCGCTTGATAAGCTCAAGCGCCGTTTCACTCTTACCCATGCCGCTCTCGCCCATTATCAGAACGCCCTCGCCGTAAACCTCGACAAAAACGCCGTGACGTGTGATTCTCGGCGCAAGCTCAACGCTCAGATAGGATATCAAAGTTGACATGCAGCTTGACGTTCCGTCGGTTGTTTTGAGCAGCGCAACGCCGTATTTCTTAGCCAGCTCGATAGTGTCATCGTGATAATTCTGGTCACGAGTCAGAATGATTGCAACGGGTTTTTTTGAAAGAAGTCTTTTAACCTTTCTGAACCTGTCCTCAGGCTTGAATGAATTAAGATATTCAATCTCGGAAACACCCATAATTTGAATACGCTCCGGGTCAAAATATTTTGTAAATCCGGAAAGCATAAGACCCGGTCGGTTAATTTCCAACGAAGAAACAAGAATCTCTGCCGGATCAACGGGTGTGTATTCAATATCAAATCCGATGACCTCTATTATCTTTTTAAGTGATATGGTATATTTAGCCGCCATAAGACCACTCCATAAAGCATATTTGTTCCATACATGGTTTATTATACAATATTTATTGCAATCTTCCAATAGTTTTTTCAAAAAATTTAAAGAAAAACGCCGGAAATCTCCGACGTTGCAATTCTTTTTCAATTATCTCATATGCATATTATAGAAAATGTAATCAATAATTCCGTTCAGCCAGTTGTTCAGCGTAATCCATACATTGCCGAAATCGAAGATTACAAGAACGATAACCGCCAATGCCAAGATAAAATACAGAACAGCCGTCCATCTGTATTTCCTCAGAAGCATCATGTTGTGCCATACAAAGAACAAATATACGGCAAGAACAACGGCAAGTGTGCCTATCTTTACAGGCAACGGAATTAAGTGCGGGTAAAGCTCAACGGCAAAGACAATATCAACAAGCAAAAGCGCGATACTCAAAACAAAAATACTGACTATACCTATAAGATATAACAGCCGCTTATTGTTCTTATATTTAAGCCGACCCGTTTCGGGTGCGTTTTTTGTATAATCCGCCTCATTCGGCGAGTCTTTCCGTTTTTCCTCTTTTTGCTCGAACCTGCTGCAAATTCTTTCCGGCTCGGTTAGGTTGTGATGATAAAGCTTACAATAGCCTTTTTCACTCAATCCGTCGGAAAAGTATTTACAGTTTTCGCAAGAATTTTTGTTCTCATCTGCCATTGCTTCACATCCGTTATTTCTGTTGCGTTCATGGTATCATAACTCACAGACTTTGTCAAATTTTTAAAGTAATTTCATCACAATATATATGTTATTCAGACACAATAAGATGCATTTTGTGGTATTTTACCCCAATTCCATATTGTGATTTTGACAAGACCATGTTTTTTATACGTCTGTTTAAGGTTTATAAATTACTCTTTTCACCGTCACAATCGACTTTTTCTGTGCTGTTTTCGATATTATCGGATTTCTTTCCCTGACATTCACGATACATTTTCAGGCAATAGTTTTTTTCGCAGTATGTATCAAAAAAAGCTCTGACAATATAGGTGCAAAAAATTGCTTTCGTAAGGTCAATGACCGCCCCGCCGAGCGTTTCTGCGATCTCATTTCTTCCGAAAGCGGCAAGAATATAGCTTGCGGAAATCCATATCAGACAAAATATAAGAATTACCGAAGTCCACTTCTTCGTGTAATTGAACATGCTGAATTTTTTCTTCAGCTTTCCCATTGAAACACTCCCTCAGTCACGGACAAGCCGTGAAAGCTCCTCTGTAGACAGAACCACGCTCAATAATGATTTATTCTAACCTTGGGTCGAGTGGGCATCGACCCCTACGGATTATACGTTTTCTGAACCTCATTACAGTGAAAAATCTTATAAAATTTGATTTAGGTGTAAAAAACATTCCGGCTTCCCCTACAAAAGAACCGAACATATTTTCATCTAACCTTTGTCTCATATAACTCCCTATATAATATATGGAAAACGGCAATAAAAAATGACGGAAACCGATAAACGATTTCCGCCGTTATTATATCAAAAATCAGTCAAGCTGTACCTTGTATGTCCAGCCCATGTCGTCCTTAACGTGACCTGTCTGCATACCGTAAAGCGTGTCGTAAAGCTTCTGAGCGATAGGACCTACATTGCCGTCGGCAACCTTGTAATCCGATCCCATGTAGTAAAGAGTTCCTATCGGTGAGATAACTGCAGCCGTACCGCTTGCGAATACCTCTTTAAGAGTACCTGCTTTTGAAGCGGCGCATACATCGTCGATTGAAAGACGTCTCTCCGAAACCTTTACTCCCCACTTCTTGAGAAGCTCAATAACGGATTTTCTTGTGATACCGGGAAGAATCGTACCCATAAGCGGAGCGGTGATAACCTCGTCGCCGATTACGAAGAATGCGTTTGAAGTGCCGATTTCCTCAACATATTTATGCTCTGCGGCATCGAGCCAAAGAACGTCCTTGCAGTCATGCTCCATAGCCTTTGCCGAAGCCTTCATGCCGCCGGCATAGTTGCCGCCGCACTTTGCGAAGCCTGTGCCGCCGACAGCCGCACGGATAAATTCGTCCTCAACATAAATTCTCGTTGTATGAAGTCCGCCGTCGTTTGCGGCATAGTAAGAACCAACCGGACAAAGAATGATGATAAAACGATAATGCTTTGCCGGAAGAACGCTGAACGAAACCTCATCGCCGAAGATAAACGGTCTGATATAAAGAGCTGTGCCCGGCTCAGAAGGAACCCAGTCCTTATCAACGGAGATAAGCTGATTGATAGCGTCAAAGAAGATGTCCTTTTCCATATGAGGGATACACATACGGTCATTGGTTCTGTTCATACGCTCAAAGTTCTGATCCGGTCTGAAAAGCTGAATGTCGCCCGACGGAGTTTTATATGCCTTCATGCCCTCGAACATCATCTGGGCATAGTGGAGCACGCATGATGCAGGCTCAATGGCGATCGGCTCATGCGGAACAATTCTTCCGTCGTGCCAGCCCTGACCCTCATCATAGTCGATCATAAACATATGGTCTGTGAAATACTTACCGAAGCCGAGCTTCTTCTGATCCGGCTTCTCCTTTGGGTGCGTAGTTCTTGTTACTGGAAATTTATACATTTCTGTCGCTCCTTTCAAAGCATTATTATAATTCATAGAGATCGGGTTTTCTGTCATTGAAAACGTTTATCGAATTTCTGATATCCTTAATTATTCCGAAATCGCAGTCGGCTGTTATAACCTCCTGTTGCTCGCCTGCCGCTCCGAGAACCTCGCCCCACGGGTCGATTATCTGCGAATGGCCTCCGAATACAGCGTCCGGAGTTTTGCCGCAGGAATTGCAGCAGACAACAAACATCTGATTTTCAATCGCTCTCGCCCTTGTGAGCGTAACAATATGAGAGGTTCTGACCAGCGGCCATTGGGACACCATAAAGAGCATGTCGATGCCCTTGAGCGCAAGGCTTCTGATAAGCTCGCAGAATCGGATATCGTAGCAGATAACAATTCCGCACTTATGTCCGTCAAGCTCAAATGTCACAAAATTTTTACCGAAGCTGAAAAACCTGTGCTCGTCCATCGGAGTAAAAAGGTGCGTCTTGTCATATTCGGCAACGACTTCACCCTCACGGTTGAAAACAAAAGCCGTGTTGTAAATTCCGCCGTTCTTCTCATTGGCAATACTGCCCGCAACGATGTTTACGTTAAGCTCCTTTGCCAAAGCCGAGAAAGTCTTTTTTACCTTCTCGCCGTCTCTGTCGCAATAATCCGCAAGGTTTTCCTTGGGATAGAAACCCGTTGTCCATGTTTCGGGAAGAACAACAACGTCGGATTTTTCTTTTTCAACAGTCTCTCTTATCAGCCTGAGAGCCTCGGCGTAGTTATACTCAACATCGCCGAGCTTCATATCAAGCTGAATACAGGAAATTCTCATCTTATTAGTCATAGTCATAGCCTGCCTTGACAGCACCCTTGTTTACATCAAGGAGATCAAGGTGACGGGCGGAAACGACCTTTTTGAGTGCGTCATCGGTATAGTCAATTGAAAACTGCGGCACTTCTTTGAGAATCTTGCCCGTGATAATCATATTGGCAAGCGTCGGCGTTCCGTTATCGTTCGCCATCTTGGTTGCAGGTATATAATATACATCTACATCTGTTCTGTCAACCTTTTTGTCAATCATTGTAGAATCAACAAAAATCTTTCCACCGCTGACCACTTCGTTTTCATATTTTTCAAGTGACGGAAGATTCATTGCAACAAGTACGTCCGGCTTGTCAACGATCGGAGAGCCTATCGGCTCGTCGCTGATGATTACCGAACAGTTAGCAGTACCGCCTCTCATTTCGGGACCGTAGGAAGGAAGCCAGCTTACCTGCTTGCCCTCGATAAGTCCTTTATATGCAAGGAATTTGCCTGCGAACAGAATACCCTGTCCGCCAAAGCCCGCGAATAACATTCTGCAAGTGTTGCTCATTTTTCTTCCTCCTTTGCATAGATATCCTTATAGACGCCGAGAGGATAGTAAGGAATCATGTTCTCCTCTGCCCAGTCAAGAGCCTTCTGCGGAGTCATACCCCAGTTTGTCGGACAGGTTGAAATAACCTCAACGAGTGAGAAGCCCTTGCCTTCAATCTGATTTTTGAAAGCTTTTTTGATTGCCTTCTTTGCGTTCTTGACGTTCTTAACATTGTTAACGGCAACTCTCTCAAGGTATGCTGCGCCGTCAACGTTTGAAAGAAGCTCGCAAATCTTAACGGGATAGCCGACTGTGTTTACGTCTCTGCCGTAAGGAGAGGTCTGAGTGACCTGGCCGGGAAGAGTTGTCGGAGCCATTTGACCGCCGGTCATACCGTAGATGGCGTTGTTGACGAAAATTACGGTGATATTCTCACGTCTTGCGGCGGCATGAACCGTCTCGGCAGTACCGATAGCGGCAAGATCGCCGTCGCCCTGATATGTAAATACAACCTTTGACGGGTCGCTTCTTTTTACGCCTGTTGCAACAGCGGGAGCACGGCCGTGAGCCGCCTGAACAAAGTCACATGTGAAATAGTTATATGCCATAACAGAGCAGCCGACCGATGCGACACCGATAGTATCTCCCTCGATTCCAAGCTCATCAATTACCTCGGCAACAAGACGGTGAATAATACCGTGAGTACAGCCCGGGCAATAGTGAAGCGTTGCGTCTGTCAATGATTTCGGTTTTTCAAATACAACTGACATTATTCTGCACCTCCGTTTGACATGATAGCCGAAAGAACATCCTCGGGAGTCGGAATCATACCGCCGACGCGGTTGCAAAGGTCAACCGGTCTCTTGCAGTCGATTGCAAGCTTTACATCGTCGATCATCTGACCCATGTTCATTTCAACAGTTATAAATCTCTCGCACTTCTCGGCGGCGGCACTGAGCGGCTTTGTCGGGAACGGCCAGAGTGTGATCGGTCTTATCATGCCGACCTTGACGCCTCTCTTGCGAGCCTCGTTGACTGCATTCTTTGCAACTCGGGCAGTAATGCCGAACGCAACTACGCAAATCTCGGCGTCCTCCATGAGATATTCCTCATACATTGTTTCGTTTTCTTCAATCGTCTTGTACTTCTGATATCTCTCAAAGTTCTTTATTTCAAGCTCCTCGGGTTTGAGGTAAAGCGAATTGACTATGTTGTGCTCTCTCTCGCACTTTGTGCCTGTGAGTGCCCACGGCTTTTCAACCGGAGTAACCTCGGCAACATCGAGAGAAACAGGTTCCATCATCTGACCCATTGTACCGTCGGCAAGGATCATTGCAACCATTCTGTATTTGTCTGCAAGCTCAAATCCCTTGACCGTAAGGCTTGCCATTTCCTGAACAGAAGCCGGAGCAAGTACGATATTGTGGTAATCGCCGTGTCCGCCGCCCTTTGTTGACTGCCAGTAATCAGACTGTGAGGGCTGAATTCCGCCGAGTCCCGGACCGCCACGCTGAACGTTGACAACGAGCGCGGGAAGGTCACAGCCTGCGAGGTATGATATACCCTCACTTTTAAGCGAAACTCCCGGGCTGGAAGAGGAGGTCATGACTCTCTTGCCTGTTGACGAAACGCCGATAACCATATTGATAGCGGCAATTTCGCTCTCCGCCTGAAGGAATGTTCCGCCGATCTTTGGCATACGCTTTGACATATAGGCCGCAACCTCTGTCTGCGGAGTGATAGGATAACCGAAGTAATGGCGGCAGCCTGCCCTGATAGCAGCCTCGGCAATTGCTTCGTTACCTTTCATAAGTACTTTATCTGACATTTTTTTCACCTCTCTACCGTAATAACACAATCGGGACACATCGTTGCGCAGAATGCGCAGCCTATACATTTTTCCTGCTCTGTCACAACTGCGGGATGATGTCCCTTGTTGTTCAGCGTTGTCTCTGACAAGTGAACTATTCCCTTGGGACAAGCGTTCACGCAAAGTCCGCAGCCCTTGCAAAGGTCTGTTTTGAATGTTACTTTAGCCATTTGACATTCCTCCTAATTTATTTTCTCCTGCAGGGTAAGCGGAAGCATATTGTCCACTTTTCCGTACAGTTCTTTATAGAGTGTTTTCTTAACGGTCGTCATCGCAACGGGAAGTCCCGTAAGCTTTGAAACCTCGTCGGCATATTTGAGTGAATCGAGAACATCCTGTGCGGTCGTCTCCTCGCCGAGATTTGAATTGTTTATTATAGCGGTAAATTTCATTGAAGCGGCTTTCTCGATTTCGTTCATGACCTCAAGAGTGCTGTAAGCGTCCCTTGTCAGCGGTCTGTACATGTTTATTACAAGGTACATTTCATAGTCATTTTCACGGACTATGCTTTCCGAATAGCGACCGAGCGCATAAGCTCCCCTGTCGTCTCCGCCGATATCCATGACGGCAAATTCGGAACGGTCGTCAATAACCGAATATATATCCTGCGGCAGCGACGGCAAATCAACGTTGGAACTTGCAAACTCGGAACAAATAAGCCTGATTCCGGCCTCTTTAAGCTCCTTTTCGCTGTCTTTCGTTCTGAAATAGGGATTAACGATATCAAGGTCGGCAACCGCAACCTCAAGGCCCTGCTGTCTCAGCTTAAAAGCATAATTGACGGCAATATTCGTTTTTCCGCTGCCGTAATGACCGGCAAAAAGCGTTATACGCTTCATATTTTCACCTCGGAAAGTTTGATGTTTAAATGATAAATTTTAGCAAACCCCCTCATATGGGAGCGCCGAAAAAATTTTTCTCCTGTCATTGGGTCGATTTGGGCATCGACCCCTACGAATTGTTCCTTTATCGCACCACGCAACAATGGGAAAGTTTGATAAAAAATTATTATAGTTACAGGAACTAATCAGCCTTCCCTCAAGGGGAAGCCGGTATATTTCTTCTAAAATCGGCATGACATACCTTAGAACAAATCGTTCAGGGTGCGTCGATTTCAAGGCGGTGAGCCGATGAAATACTATGTGTGTATTTCGAGGCTCACCAACGAAGAAAGCAATGTGCCATACCTTAAATCAAATTGTTCAGGGTGCGTCGAGTTCAAGGCGACAGGCTGACGCAATACTATGTGTATTGCTAAGCCTGTCAACGCCGAACTCGGCGTGCCATGGACGATTTAGAGTTGATTACGGATGATCTTGCCGCTTATAGTCTTCGGTAATTCATCTTTGAATACAACGATTCTCGGATACTTGTAAGGAGCGGTGTGCTTCTTGACGTAGTTCTGAATCTCTTTCTTGAGCTCCTCGGTAGGTTCTGTGCCCTTGGTAAGAACAATGGACGCCTTAACAACCTGTCCTCTTACATCGTCGGGAGCAGCGGAAACACCGCACTCAAGAACATAAGGAAGCTCCATGATAACATTTTCGATCTCGAACGGTCCGATACGGTAGCCGGAAGACTTGATAACGTCATCAATACGGCCGACATACCAGAAGTAACCGTCCTCATCTCGCCATGCGATATCACCTGTGTGATAAACGCCGTCGTGCCAAACCTCGTCTGTTTTTTCCTGATTTCTGTAGTAGCCGAGGAATATTCCGCACGGTACCTTTTCGGAGGTATTGACGCAGATTTCGCCGGTTTCACCGAGGTCAGCTTCCGTTCCGTCGGGACGGAGAATTTTGATATCGTAGAGCGGTGTCGGCTTGCCCATTGAGCCCGGCTTCGGAGTCATACCCGTGAGGGTTGCGATTCCGAGGGTCATTTCTGTCTGACCGAAGCCCTCCATAAGCTCAAGTCCCGTAGCATTGTAGAACTGACGGAATACCTCGGGGTTGAGAGCCTCACCTGCTGTTGTTGCGTGACGGATAGAAGAAAGATCGTACTTGCCGAGATCCTCTTTTATCATCATTCTGTACATCGTCGGAGGTGCACAGAACGTTGTAATATGATACTTAGCGAACATCGGAAGGATATCCGATGCATCGAAGCGATCGAAGTTATATACAAATACGGCGCCCTCGCAGAGCCACTGTCCGTAGAGCTTGCCCCAAAGAGCCTTGCCCCAGCCTGTGTCGGAGATAGTAAGATGAAGTCCGTCCTTGCTTACGCAGTGCCAGTATTTAGCTGTGATATAGTGACCGAGCGGATATTTGTAGGAATGGGTTGCGATTTTCGGATAACCCGTTGTACCCGAAGTGAAGAACATGAGCATCGGATCGTTTCCGCACGGTGCGTCCTCCTCACGTCTGTAGCGTCTTGAGAACAGGCAATATTCGCTGTCGAAGTTGTGCCAGCCTTCACGCTCGCCGCCGACGATGATCTTGTTTACGAGAGTATGTGTCTTTGAATCGGCGATATCAACCTGATGGGCTGTGTCGCCGTCAGCCGTACAAAGAATTGAAGTAACGCCTGCCGCCTCAAATCTGTACTCAAAATCGTGGTCAACAAGAAGGTTCGTAGCAGGAATTGCAATTGCGCCTATCTTATGCAGACCGAGGATCGCAAACCAGAACTGATAGTGACGCTTGAGAACAAGCATAACTCTGTCGCCCTTCTTGATACCGAGCGACTTGAAGTAGTTAGCCGCCTGAGCCGAATGTTCTTTAACATCCTTGAATGTGAAGATTCTTTCTGTCTTGTCACGGTCAACATGAACAAGAGCACGCTTATCGGGTGATTTCTTAGCAATCTTATCAACGATATCAAAGGCAAAGTTAAATTCGTCCTCGTGATTGAAGTCGATTGAAACAAGGTTGCCGTTCTCGTCCTCGGTTGCGTCGATAAACTTCTCGCAAACGTAGCTGCCCTTAGCCTTAACGCCCATAACAGCTCTTTCATGCAAAATATTCTGAACAGGCTCGTCACTTGCCATAACCATTGCAAGGAAAAGACAGTCTCTGCCGTCAATGGCTATCATTCCGTGAGGAGTTGACGAGTTATAGTAGATGCTGTCGCCCTCGTGAAGGATCTCTTCATGATTGCCGACTCTTACCTTAAGAGTACCGCTGATAACGAGGTCAAATTCCTGACCGCTGTGAGTTGTAGTGTGAATCGGTTTATTTTCAAGCTCTGCATCATACTCATATCTAACCCAGTACGGTTCGGAGAGCTTTTTTCTGAATTTCGGCGCAAGGTTCTGAATCTCGATTCCGTTTTCACTGGCGGTAACCTGACCCTTGCCCTTTCTTGTAACGGTATAAGATGAAAGTACGGCGCTGTGACCTTCAAGAAGATCCGTAATGCCGATGTCAAACGCAAGCGCACATTTGTGAATAAATGTGAACGGGAGATCTACCGTTCCGCTCTCATAAAGTCTGTAGGTTTCAACAGAGACCTCGGTCTTTTCCGCCATCTGTTCAACGGTAAAGGCACATATGTCTCTCATTTCGTGGATACGTTCCGCCACTTCATAAAGCTGGTTTGTTTCTGTTTGATTTGACATAATTTTTACCTCCGTAATGTACCGGCACCGATTTTCGGATAAAAACAAAAAATCCGTCCCAAAGTCCTTAGAACTTTGAGACGGATTTGATAATCCGCGGTACCACTCAAATTGCGATCTGCTATTGCTTCTCGCCTCTCTGCAGGATCTGACAATCCCTCAACACTGACGCAGTTGTCACGGGAGAAACTACTGTTGTTTCATCTCTCCGGCTCGGAAGTGATGGGTTTTACATTCATCTCGCTATCGGCTCACACCAAACGCCGACTCTCTGAAAGGACATAAACGCAACCGTCTTCGTCACAGCCTTTGTTTCAACAGGTTATTTGTACCTGTTGCGGTACATTATAAGATAGTTTTCTTGATTTTTCAAGAGATTATTTGTAATATCACCATTACATTTTGTAATGTTACGCCGTTACAACGGAATTTGCCTTTTGCAGGCCGTATTTCTTGATAGCGTCCTCACGCATCTTATATTTCAAAATCTTACCGGCAACATTCATCGGGAACTCGGTCACAAAGTCAATATACTTCGGCACCTTGTGCTTTGCCATGTGCGAAAGGACGTAGTCCTTCATCTCCTGCTCGGTCATGGTCTCGCCCTCCTTGAGGATAATGCAAGCCATGATTTCCTCGCCGAGTCCCTCATCGGGAACGCCGATAACCTGAACGTCCTTGACCTTCGGGTGAGTATAGATAAACTCCTCGATTTCCTTGGGGTAGATATTCTCGCCGCCGCGAATAATCATATCCTTAAGTCTGCCCGTGATTCTGAAGTTACCCTCCGGAGTGCGGCATGCAAGATCGCCTGTATGAAGCCAGCCGTCCTTATCAATTGCGCTTGCCGTAGCCTTCGGCATTTTGTAATAGCCCTTCATGATATTGTAGCCGCGGGCAACGAACTCGCCCGTTACATTGTCGGGGCACTCAAGACCCGTATCGGGATCGACGATTTTACATTCAATCTTTGGAAGCGGATGTCCGACCGTCGCAACGCGGTCCTCCAAGGGATCATCCGTGCTGCTCATCGTACAGCCGGGAGAGGATTCCGTCTGACCGTAAACAATTGTGATTTCGGTCATGTGCATCTTATCGACAACCTCACGCATCTTTGAAATCGGGCACGGCGAGCCTGCCATGATACCGGTTCTCATGTATGAAAAATCTGTCTTTTCAAAGTCGGGGTGCTGGAGCATTGCAATAAACATTGTCGGAACGCCGTGGAAAGCCGTTATGCGCTCGGAATTGATACATGCAAGCGAAGATTTCGGTGAGAAATAAGGCAACGGAAGTGCCGTTCCGCCGTGTGTCATAATTGCCGTCATGGCAAGAACCATGCCGAAGCAATGGAACATCGGAACATGAATCATCATTCTGTCCGCCGTTGAAAGATCCATTCTGTCGCCGATGCACTTGCCGTTGTTTACAACATTATAGTGCGTCAGCATAACTCCCTTGGGGAAGCCCGTTGTGCCCGAGGTGTACTGCATGTTGCAGACATCGTCCTTTCTGACGAGAGAAGCCATTCTGTAGACCTCCTCGACAGGAATCTCTCCGGACCTGTCAACTGCCTGCTCCCATGTCATACAGCCCTGCTGTTCATAACCGACAGTAACAATATTTCTCAAAAACGGCAGCCTCTTTGCGTGGAGCTTTTCGCCGCTCTTTGTGTGCTCCAGCTCGGGGCAAAGCTCAGCCATGATCTCATCATAGTGCGAATCTCTGTAGCCTTTTATCATAATAAGCGTATGAGTGTCTGACTGCCTAAGCAGGTACTCGGCCTCATGGATTTTATAGGCTGTGTTCATCGTAACGAGAACTGCACCGATTTTGGTCGTTGCCCAGAATGAAATATACCACTGCGGAACATTGGTTGCCCAAACGGCAACATGAGAGCCTGCCTTGACGCCCATTGCGATAAGCGCTCTTGCAAAGGTATCAACGTCATCACGGAACTGTGCATAAGTCCTTGTGTAGTCAAGCGTTGTATATTTGAATGCAAGCTGATCGGGAAATTCCTCAACCATTCTGTCAAGAACCTGCGGAAAAGTTTCCTCAATAAGCTCCTCTTTTTTCCATACAAATTTGCCTGTATGGGTCTTGTTATAGTAATACTTTTTCTTGTTTGTTTCGTCTTTAACGGTCTCCATATAGCTCTCATAGTGGGTCAAAATGATTTCGAGATCGTCAATTGACTTGAACCATTCGGGATTCCATTCAACCGAAACAAAGCCGTTATAATTGATTGAACCGAGAGCGTTCATCATATCCTTAATAGGCATTGTGCCCTCGCCGATGAGGGTATGCTCCCCTGCTTTTTCTGCATCGGTCAGGTGAACAAGCTTAACATATGCACCGAGGTTGGTAATCGTCTTTTCCGAATCCTCGCCTCCGACGAAGTAGGTTTCGTACATGTTCCAGTCCGCGCCGATAAAGTCGCTTGCGAAGTAGTTCATCAAGTCGCAAAGTCTTGTTGTGTCGGCAAAAATTCCCGTCGTTTCAACAAGCACGATTACGTTATGCTTTTCGCCCTCTGCTATTGCCTTGCCGATGAACTCTATCGCCTTGTCGTAAGCGTCCTCGCCGCCCTCGACATAAAGCTTTATATAGGGGACGTTGATATTGCTTGCCACGGCAATTGCCGAATTCATTTTTTCAACATTTTCGTCCGAGGTGTCGGCGGCATTGCAGTTTGAGTTTATGCAAACGATGCTCTTTTTTGAGTTAATGAGCTTTCTTTTGGTTGAAGAAGCCATGTCGGGGTTGAACGGTGAGGTTCTGCCAGAGAACATCGGGTCTCGAAAATCGTGAATCTCGATTCCGCCGTATTTCAGCTCGTCCGCCATATTGAGAAACTCATCAAGACTTTTATTCTTGTGGAATTTTGTAGAAAAAGCTAATTTCACAATTAACCCTCCTCATATGCTATCTTGTTCAGTGCGCTGACGTATGCACGGATACTTGCGCCGATGATATCTGTTGAAATGCCTGTTCCGGAATAGAGCTTGCCGGTCGAGCTTCTGAGCTTAACGAGCGCGTGACCCATAGCCTCACGTCCCTCCGTAACCGCCTTGATCTGGAAATCGTCCAGCTCATAGTGATGGCCGATGATCTGCTCGATTGCGAGGAAAGCGGCATCAATCGGGCCGTCGCCGACGCTTACGCCGCTGATCTCGGTGCCATTCTTGACGAGCTTGATGTTAGCGGTTGCGGTGATAATGTTGCCGCTGTTGATAACATAGCTGCCGATCGAATAGATTGACGGAACCTGCAAAGCCGAGGAAGCGATAATAGCCTCAAGCTCCTTTGTTCCGACGAAATCCTTCTTGATAGCAACGCGCTTGAAGGCTTCGTAAACGTTTGCGTTATCCTCCGGAGAAAGGTCGTAGCCTATCTTCTTGACCGCCTTGATAACAGTTGCGATCGTATCGTTCTTATCGAGAGTGAGGGTCTCGCTGTCCTCATTCACACCTGTTTCAAAAGGTGTATTCTCGCTCTTGGAGGAGTTGAGCATTCTCTTTATCTGACCCGTTACTCGACGTATCTCGGTCGTCCTTATCTTGCTCGAAACCTTTATCGAATCACCTCTGAGTGTGAATATCTTCGCGATTTTTTCAACCGTCGGGAAATTGAAGTTATCTGCCGTGACCTTGACCTGCGTTGCGCCCGCTTCGATTGCGGCGAATGCGGAAGCCGAAGCCATGTTCATTGAGTCAACGACCTCAACGCCGAGAGTGACATCCTTAGCCGACGGAACGTTCTCGAAAATGTCGGAGATAAATCCGCCGAACTCCGACGGAAACATTGTGCCCTCGGAATCACAAACGGTAACTCTCGTTGCGCCTGCCTTTATCGCGTCGCTGATTGCCTGATAAAGGAACGGACTTTCGGCTCTTACCGCGTCCTCGGCAGAGAATTCAATATTGTCGGTGTACTTCTTGCATTCGGAGATGAGCTCAGTAACCATGCCCATGACAACCGGCGGCTTTTTGCCGCATTTGAACTCCATCTGAACAGCCGACATCGGAAGAGAAACCTTAAGAGAAAACTTCTTTGCACCCTTTGCACAGTTATAAGCCGTTTCAACGCCTGCCGCATCGTAGCCTGCATCAACGGCTATTTCCGAATGTTTCATAAGCGAAGCGATTGTTTTTATAAGAAGAACATCTGTTGAAGTGTTCTTAATTTTCGGCATCTCGATAATATCGCAGTGCAGCTTGTCCATCTGCTTTGCAATTTCGATCTTCTCCTTAAAGCTTAAGGAATGGCTGGCTGACGACTCGCTTTCTCTGAGCGTCACATCGGATAAAATAACCTTTCTCATAACGATTCTCCTTTTTGTTATGTATTGCAATACCGTAATATATGCGGTATCGCCATATATAAAAAACAAAGTCCCGGAAGTATTAAAACTTCCGGGACGATAAAACATGTTTACCGCGGTACCACCCGCATTGCCTAAATAAGGCCTCTTCGGATTCTGACAAATCCTAAGCTGTGATAACGGTGCTTGCCGTAGCTCCTTATACAGTGAAAACGGTTGGGGAGCTCTGCTCGGATACGAGACAGCAATTAAATTTCCATATCGGCTCACACCTGCCGCCGACTCTCTGAAATCAGAAATATAATGCTTAATATCTTCAACGCATTTCAAATATTGCAGTTATTATAGTTGACTTTTGTCGATTTGTAAACAGACAGCTTGTAATGTTGACATTACAAAACGTAATTACTTCAAAAGCTCCGCATTGAGCTTCTTACCGTAAGCGGTTGCGGCATTGATAAGTCCCTCATCGGGAATTGTCTGAGCGATCGGCTTGCCGGTGCTGAGAACCTTGCAATAGATTTCTGCCGACTTCTCAATCGTGTGCATAAGTCCGAAGGCGGCATCAAATGTGTTGCCCGATACAAAAAGTCCGTGATGCGCCCAAACAATAGCGTCGTACTTTTTCTGAAGCTCGCAGGTTTTGTGAGCGATCTCGGCTCCGCCCGGAATCATCCATTCAACAACACCGACGCCGTTCGGGAAAATGATCGGACACTCGGTCATGCTCTCCCAGAGGACTCTTGAAAAAGCCTCGGAAGTGAGCGGAAGAACAAAAGTAAGCGCAATAATATTGACCGGATGAGCATGATAGATAACTCTGCAGGCTCCGTCCGTTGCCTCAACACGAACGCTGTGGTTCATAAAATGGGTCGGAAATTCACTTGTCGGGCCGCCGCCGTTAACTAGACCCCATACTATTCTGTAACCGTCGCCTGCGTCGTTGATTTCAAGAATACACATATTTGCGGCAGGATCTCTTTTAACGTTCTGGAAAAATTTCCCCGTGCCCGTTACCATGAAATACTCCTTTTTGAGGTTATCCGCCTGAACACCGAGGTCAACCCACGGTCTGTCATATGTAAAGTAAGGCTTGCAAGCCTCAACCTCTTCGGCTGTCATACGGTAGGAAAGGTTACCGCCGTTGCCCTCGTGCCAGCCCTGCTCGTAGCCGTCATTGCAGGTAAGTGCAAATTTTTTAATTACTTCAAGATCTAAGATGCTCATTTAAAAGACTCCTATATTTAAAATTCAAATTATATTACCACTATATAAAAATGCTGTCAATCAGGAATTTTTAAGCTCCTTGAGGCGTTTCATAACGTTGTTCTCTCCCCTACCGAAATAATCGTGGAGGATTTTATACTCGCCGAAAAGCTTGTTGTAAAGCTCAACGTTCTCCGGAATCGGATAGTAAACCTTATCCTTGACCTTGCCGAGAGCAGCAGCACCGTCATAAAGGCTGTCGTAGCCGCCCTTCTGAGCACCTGCGGCACATGCGCCGTAGATCGCGCTGCCGAGCGCACCGCCCTGCTCACAGTCGGCAATCTTTATCGGCATATTGATAACATCGGCATAGATCTGCATAGTCATCGGATCCTTCTGGCTGATACCGCCTGCGGCATAGAAGGAATTAACGTCAACCCCGTTCTCACGGAAAACATCGATGATCATTCTTGTACCGTAAGCCGTTGCTTCAATCAAGGCTCTGTAGATATCCTCAGGCTTTGTTCTTAGCGTCATTCCGAGCATCATGCCCGAAAGATCGGCGTCAACAAGCACCGAACGAACGCCGTTCCACCAGTCAAGCGCAACAAGTCCGCTCTCGCCCGGCTTCTTCTGCTCGCACTTTTGGCGAAGGAATTTATGTATATTAACTCCCTGCTTCTCAGCCTCGTCATAGTAGCTCTTGGGCAGGCAGTTGTCAATGAACCACTGGAAATGGTCGCCTACACAGCACTGACCGGCCTCATAAGCATAAAGACCGGGAAGAATACCGTCGGCAACAACGCCGCTGATACCCGGAACCGGAATTTCCTCCTCGCTGAGAAGCATATGACAGGTTGAAGTACCCATGATAGCGAGCATTTCGCCCGGCTTCGTGATACCTACGGCAGGAACGAAAACGTGAGCGTCAATAATAGGAACCGCGACAGCCGTACCCTCCTTGAGTCCCGTCATTGCGGCAAACTCGGCTGTGACCTCGCCTGCCTTTGAGCCGAGCGGAAGAATATCTCTCGAGAATTTCTCGTCGATAACATGCTCCATTCTCGGGTCGAGAGCCTTGAAGAACTCGTCGGACGGATATCCGTTCTTCTTGTTCCACATACCCTTGTAGCCTGCACAGCAGGAATTGCGGATCTCATGGCCGCACATCTGCCAAACAACCCAGTCGGAGGCTTCGATAAAGCGATCTGCCTCGTCGTAAATCTCGGGAGCCTCGTCAAGAATCTGCCAAAGCTTCGGGATAGCCCACTCCGAGGAAATCTTTCCGCCGTAGAGCTTGAGCCAGTCCTGATTCATCTTTTCGGCAATCTCATTGAGCTTCGTTGCCTGAGCCTGCGCCGCATGATGCTTCCAAAGCTTAACATAAGCGTGTGGTTCGTCCTTGAATTTATCAATGAAACAAAGCGGCGTGCCGTCCTTCTTGACCGGCATGACTGTGCAGGCGGTGAAATCCAGTCCGAGACCGATGATGTCCTCCGCATTAACTCCGCTTTGCTTTATAACGTCGGGAATAGTTGTTTTAAGCACGTCGAGATAGTCCTGAGGGTCCTGAAGCGCCCAGTCCGCTCCGAGCTTTTTGCCGCTCGGAAGCTCTTCGTCCATAACGGAATGAGGATAGTCGAGGACCGAGGTTGCAAGCTCCTCACCTGTTTTGACGTCAACGAGCAGTGCTCTGCCCGAGAGAGTACCGAAATCAACACCGATTGCATATTTTGCCATATTAAACCTCCGTTTTACGTTACGCCAAAAGTAAGGCGACGATATTTGAATAAACCCTGACAGGGTCCTCAAGGAATCTTTCCTTGACGGCAAGAGCCTGGTCATAGTCGGCGACAAAGAGCTTCACGCTCATTATCTCGTCGTCCGCATCAACCACGGAAAGGGTCACATTGCATCCCTTCTCCACCCTGTCGATCTGAATTTTATTTTCACGCTCACGTCTTAGTCTCGTCTGAAGTCTGACGGCGGCGTTGAAAGCCTGTTCTCTCACCGTAAAGGGAATATCATGCTCCAAAGTCTCGGAGTTTTTCTTGCCCTTATCGGTAATAATAAGTTCGTTTTCTTTTATAATAACGTTACCGTTATCGGCAAGCTCGCTGAGTGCCTGACTCATTTCAAAATAATTAGCAAGCTCCTCACCGCATATTATCTCATCAAGCTGTTCTCTTGTGAGCGGTGTATCGAGACGGCTGAGAAGATACCCGATAAGAATTTTTATCTCGTTTTTCGTCCTCAGTCCGCCAAGCTCAATGCCTTCGCTGAAGGAATCGTATTCCATAGGAGTACCTCCTTATTCTATCGGAATTTCGACAGGCTGTCTTTGTCTGAAAATAAGCACGCTGTCAAAACCGCAGTTTTTTGCAAGCTGCATGCCCTGCTCGATTCCCGCGCCCATATGCTCAACAAAATGAGAATCAGAGCCGACCGTCACATGCTTTCCGCCGAGCTCCTTGAAGCGGCGTACATAGCTTTCGTCGGGCAGGGTTCTGCCGATAGGCTGTCTGAGACCCGAAGTATTGATTTCAAGCGGCTTGTCCTTCTCAATAAGCAGCGAGAAAATCTCGTCGATGTCCTTTTGATATCTCGCCATGTCAACGTCGATATGATGTTCACCGACAATGTAGCGCAACGGATAAGTAAGGTGAGCATATGTGTCAAACTTGCCCCACTCGGCAAGCATCTTCATCTCAAGAAAATAATCGTCAAGAAGCGGATAAACATTATCCTTGTTATAATCCAGCTCGCAGAAATCGGGAGTTTTTCTTAGGTTATGGATCGAACCGATTACAATATCGTAATCCTTGGAGGCAATGAGAGCCTCACTCTCGGCAAGGTCATATGTCGGCTCGCCCATCTCAACGCCCACGCAAACCTCAATTCTGTCCTTGTACTGCTCCTTGGCCCTCAAAATATCGGCAAAGGATTCGTCGGCAGTCTTGTCAAAATGATTCTGACGGAACAGATCCATCTCAACGTGATCCGTGAAAGCAACGATCTTTATGCCCTTTTCAATCGAGCTTTCAATCATCTCGTCAACGGAATAGTGACCGTCAAAGGAATGAATCGTGTGCGCATGCATATCAACAATATTATTAAAACTCACCTGTAACCATAACCTTTCAAATGAATACAATAAAAACCTTTATCTAATAAATTTTATCACACCGAGCTATAAGCTGTCAACCGTAATTGCCCATTCTTTCACAAGTTCGTCAACGCTTTTAGCGGCATTGGCAGGGCTGGTGGACGGCAAGCGCATGGCTTCTATTCCCGTAGCGGGCAAAATATACTTTTTATACAGCTTGTCGGCGGTTGCACCGTTTGTAAAAATACGTTCAATCTTGCTGTTTTTTATAATAAAGCCGATATCGTTCGGCACAGCGTTTTTAATTGAGCTGTCCGACGATCCGTATATATCGCAAGAAGCGATAACATCCCAAAGCGCAATATGACTGTTCAAAAGCACGGCTTTCTTTTCGTCAACCGTGACAGGCTCTTCGGCTTTAAGAAGTGTGGAAACGACCTTCCAAAACCTGTTCCTCGGGTGGCCGTAAAAAAACATCTGCTCCCTGCTTTTGACCGACGGAAAGCTGCCTAAAATCAATATTTTGCTCTCACGGTCCCATACAGGGTCAAACGGGTGCTCAACATGTATAAGCGCTTTACCCATCGTATCACCTCGGTGTAATTATATTCCTTTAATACCTGTATGTCAAAGAATCTTTTTGTTCTTTTCTATTCTCTTTTATCTAAAATAAATAACCCCTCCGCTTTGCTACCCTACAGTGGCACCGAGATTAAGCTTCTTCTGACATTGAGTCGATTTGGCATCAACACATATGAATTTTACATTTACTGAATCTTGTTTCATCAAGACATATTAAAATAAAAAAACACCCCGAAAGGCATTAAGCTTTTCGGAGTGTCGATTACGATTGAATTATTCCTCAACGGGAGCTTCTTCTGCTGCTTCCTCTGCCGGAGCTTCCTCCGCCGAATCCTCAGCGGCCTCATCAGCCTTCGGAAGAAGGGCACGGATTGAAAGGCTTACACGGCTCTTATCGAAGTCGATAGCTGTGATCTTGCACTTAACCTTCTCACCGATCTTAAGAACATCAGAAGGCTTGCCGATTCTCTGGTCTGCAATCTGAGAAATATGGATAAGTCCGTCGATGCCCGGGATAACGGTTGCGAATGCACCGAATGTCGTAAGACCGACGATCTCGGAATCAATAACAGTATCAACCGGATAGTCACGGCGAAGGATCTCCCAAGGATTGTCCTCAGCCTTCTTGTAGCCGAGAGAAATCTTCTTGTTCTCCTTATCAAGGCTCTTGATATAAACCTCAATCTCCTGACCGACGGAAAGAACCTCTGAAGGATGCTTAATTCTCTTCCAAGACATCTCGGAGATATGTACCATTCCGTCTACGCCGCCGATATCAACGAATGCGCCGTAGTTTGTGAGTGACTTAACCACACCGTGGTAAACCTGTCCCTCTTCAGCCTGTGCCCAGAAAGCATCCTCAGCAGCCTTGCGAGCCTCTCTGATAACAGCCTTGATCGAACCGATGGCCTTCTTGCGGCCGCGCTCGGACTTAACCTCGATGATCTTGAGATCAACCTTGGTCTTGAGAAGATCGTCAAGAGAATCTCCTCTTGAAGCTGTTGCAAGAGATGCGGGAACGAATACTCTTACGCCGTTTACAATTACGATAACGCCGCCCTTGACAACGTCTGTAACAGTACCTGAAACGACCTCATCGTTCTCCTTGGCAGCTTCGATCTTATCCCAAGCGCCCTGAGCATCGTATCTCTTCTTGGAAAGCATAACTGTGCCTTCCTGATCGTTTGTCTTCATGATAATGAGCTTGATCTCGTCGCCGATCTTCAGTTCCTTCATCGGATCTGCTGTCGGATCTGCGCTGTACTCATCGGCAGGAACATATCCTGTCTGCTTTCTGCCGATATCGACCTGGATCTCACTCGGTGAAATACCTGTGACTACACCGACAACCTTTTGCTCGGTGCTCATATTGTTAAGAGACTCTTCGAGCGCCTCCATAAAATCAAGATCTTCAGCGGAAGTTTTTGCCACCTCCTCTGCATTTTCAATCGGGTTTGTGTTTACATTTTCTGACATTGTTGAAAGTACCTCCTTTATGATTGCCGCGGGAGTTGATGCTCCTGCGGTGACACCCACCTTTCGACATCCTTGGAAGCTGATATTTTTCAGCTCGTCCGCTGTTTCGATAAGATAGGTCGGGCAGCAGTTTTCACACACAGCCTTCAACTTCACTGTATTGGAACTTTGCCGTCCTCCTACTATGATCATTGCGTCACATTCCTCCGCCAAATTGATGGCTTCGTCCTGCCGCTCATTAGTAGCATTACATATTGTATCAAAAATTAAAGCTTTTGTATAGTCTTTTTTTAATTTTTTTAAACATTTTTCCCATTCTACCGTATTAAAAGTGGTTTGAGCAACCGCTATTATTCTTTTTTCGCAGTTTATCTCAGCTTTTTCGAGCTCCTCAAGGTTTTTGAAAACAACAACCTCGCCCTTACAGTAGCTTTTTATTCCCTGAACCTCGGGGTGATTTGCGTCGCCTGCAATGAGAACGATTGAATTATCGTCCGAATTGTCCGTAACGATTTTATGTATTTTCTTTACAAAAGGGCACGCGGCATCCCAGTATTCATATCCCCTCGCCTTTAATTCGTCAATGACCTGCTTTTCAACGCCGTGGGTTCTTAGAACCAGCTTTGTATCTTTAGGGATTTCATCAATTGAATTTGCAATAATAACGCCCTTGCTTCTCAGGTCGTCAATAACCTGCGGATTATGTATTATCGGTCCGAGAGTGCATACCTTTTCGCCGCTTCTTACCATCTGATACAGCCGGTCAACGGCACGATTCACGCCGAAGCAGAAGCCGGCGGTTTTCGCTAACTTAATCTGCATGGCCTAACCCCCAAAGCTCTTTTATTCTGTCCATTATGAGAGCCGAGCCGTAACGGAGATCCTTCATCTTGTCAACATCGTCGTGGAAATCAAGCTCCTCATATTTTATCGGCTTGCCGTAGCGGACTGTCAGTCTTGTTCCCTTTTTGGCCTCGTCGCTTGTGTAGATCGAAACCGGGACAACGTCGCATTTGCATTTTTTCGCAACATAGCAGACTCCGCCCTTGGCTTCATGCGGCTTAAAATCATGCGAGCGTGTGCCTTCGGGGAAAATGCCGAGCGCTCCGCCGTCCTCAACAACCTTGACGGCATGATTCATCGCATGAAAATCGAACTTGCTTCTGTCAACGGGAAAAGCATTGAGATTGGCAAGAAACCAGCCGACAATATTCTTTTCAAAAAGCTCCTCCTTGGCGACGAAATGAAACTTCACCTTACAGCCGACGCCGATAATAATGGGATCGATTGCCGTAATGTGATTGGACGCAAGAATAATACCCCTGTCGGTCGGAACGTTCTCCACGCCGACATAGGTTATTTTATATCTTGAGTTTACAACTATCTTTGCAAGAGGCCTTATGATCTTATAAAGGAAGTGGCTCTTGTCAGATTCATAATTGTATTTGTATGCCATAATGACCCTTCCTTTTTAGTGGTGTGTGAAATATTCTTGTCGCCCCTTTAGGGGAGTGACGGAGTGGTTAAAGTTTGATAAAGCTTTACTCCCTCAGTCACAGACAAGCTGTGTCCAGCTCCTCCGAAGGAGGAGCACACGCTCAAAGCAAATTGTATCTGACTTTTTATCAGCCTTCCCCTTGAGGGGAAGGTGGGCGGCGGATTGCGCCGCTCGGATGAGGTGGTGGATTTTTCAGTTTATTATTTAGTGAAATCAGACTTGAACCTTTCCACCTCATCACCGTCTTACGACGGAGCTTCCCCTCAAGGGGAAGCCTTGGTCAATTTCCGCTGACTTTTTCTTGCCGCCATACAATGAGCACCGAGATACAATGCATCACTTCAAATGCTCTTTGATAATTCTGAGAAGATCTTCTGCGCCGTCTTCAAGGTTATAGCCGCCGTTATCGACATAAATCGCGTCCTCCGCCTGCTTGAGCGGTGCAATTTCTCTGTGGCTGTCCTGATAGTCGCGTTTTTTGATGTCCTCTAAAATATCGTTATAATCAGCTTCTTCGCCTTTTTCGAGCATTTCCTTATAGCGTCTGTTCGCTCTCTCCTCAACCGAGGTCGTGAGAAAAATTTTAACGTCGGCATTCGGTAAAACAACCGTTCCGATATCTCTGCCGTCCATTATGCAGTCGTTCTCGGCGGCAATTTTTCTCTGCAAATCAAAGAGAAATTCCCTGACCTTCGGGATTGCCGAAACATTCGAAGCACCCATTGAAGCCTCGGGAGTTCTGATAGCCTCCGAAACGTCCTCGCCGTTGAGAAAAACATGCTGGGCTCCGTCAACGAATTTAAGCTCCACCTTGACGTCGGGCAGAGTTGCGATAACCTTTTCGGCATTCTTTGTGTCAATACCCTTTCTTATAGAATAAAGACCAACCGTTCTGTAAAGCGCACCCGTGTCAACATAGATATAGCCGAGCTTCTTTGCGACAAGCTTTGCCGTGCTGCTCTTTCCTGCGCCTGCAGGACCGTCAATTGCAATATTTACAGCCATAAAATAAACCTCCGTTATACATTTTCACCGGCTAATCGTCCGGTTGAGAAAGCAATTTGTAAATTAAATCCGCCCGTGTATGCGTCAACGTCAATAACCTCGCCCGCAAAGTAAAGCCCCGGGAGAAGCTTTGACTGCATGGTTTTCGGGTCGATCTCCGAGACTTTCACGCCACCCGAGGTAACAATCGCCTCATCAATCGGACGGAAGCTCTTGATCGTAACCTTAAAATTCTTGAGAAGCGTAACCAGCTTATGCCTTTGCTCCTTGGTTATCTGATTGACCTTTTCGTTCGCTCTTATTCCGCTTAGCTTGACCGTAACCGGAATCAGCTTTCTCGGCAGAAGCGCACCGAGTGAATTGATGAAATCCTTATTAGTATTCTCCGAAAAATCCCTGAGAATTCGTGCATCGAGCTGTTCTTCGGTGAGTGCCGGCTTGAGGTCGATCGAAATAATATATCTGCCCGGCTCCATGTCACGGATTCTCGAGCTTGCCGAAAGAACCATCGGACCCGAAACTCCGAAATGAGTGAAAAGCATCTCACCGAAATCATCATATATGATTTTATTTTTCTTCTTCGTGTCAATGACCTTCATCGTGACATTTCTCAGCGAAAGACCCATAAGGTCAGTGCAGAAGCCCTCGTGAGCATTGAGCGGCACAAGCGACGGCTTCGGTTCGATTATCGTATGACCTGCCTGCCTTGCAAGCTCGTAGCCGTCTCCCGTTGAGCCTGTCAGCGGATATGACTTGCCGCCCGTCGCAATAATGACTTTATCTGCGGCAATCTCCTCGCCGTCAAAGGTGCGTACTCCCTTGAGCACGCCGTCCTTAATAATAAGCTCCTTGGCTCTGCCGTGAATTATCTGTGCTCCGTCGTCCGTTCCGTAATGAACAAGCGCATCAACAATATCCGTCGCCTTATCCGAGCACGGAAAAACTCTGTTTCCTCTCTCGCATTTAAGCGGAACGCCCATGTCCTCGATAAGGTCTATTGTGTCCTGCGGCATGAAATTTGAAAACGCACTGTAAAGGAATCTGCCGTTGGTCGGAACATTGGCAATAAGCTCCGAAAGCTCCTTGCAGTTATTCGTGACATTGCATCTGCCCTTACCCGTTATTGCGACCTTCCTTGCCGGCTTATCATTGCGTTCAAGGATAGCAACATCCTTGCCCCTGCCCGATATTGTACCTGCCGCCATAAGTCCTGCCGCACCTGCACCGATAATTAAAATCTTTTCTGACATTGTCTTCTCCTAAAAACACTTTTTAATTCCAATCATAGCTATTTTATAATAAATTTATGAAAAATGCAAGATAATTGATTGACTTTAATGTGAACAATCAGTTATACTTTTACCGTAAAGGCAATGCCATACAATCAAGGTGTTGCTTAAATATTATTTTGGAGGTTATTTCCTTGAAAAAAGGGTCGCAATATTTATGGTACAGCCACCCTGCAACCGCATGGGTCGAAGCTTTGCCTATAGGAAACGGCAGCCTCGGCGCAATGGTGTTCGGCGGTGTTGAGACTGAAACACTCGGTCTCAATCTTGATACGCTTTGGTCGGGTTCATGCCACGGCTACAAGGTAGAAAACAGGGTTGAGCATTTCAAGAAGGCTCGTCAGCTCATCCTTGAGGATAAGAAGATCGAAGCAAGGGATTATATCGAAGAGAACTTCCACGGCGATCCGTCGGAGTGGTATCTTCAGCTCGGAAAACTCATAATCACTTCAATGAAGAATATGTGTCCGAGAGATTATATCCGTGACCTTGACCTTGAAACCGGAATCACAACGGTCGGTTACAATTCAAGCGATACGAACTATACCCGTGAGAGCTTCATCAGCTTTCCCGACAAGGTACTTGTCTACAGAATGACCGCGGAGGGCAAAAACAAGCTTGATTTCAAGGCTATGGTTGACTGTGAGCTTCGCTATGAGGTTACAACGGACGGCAATACATATTTCCTTGACGGTATCGCTCCGACACATATTGAAGAAAACAGCGGCAACCCCATCTGCACATATGAGGACGGCGAGAGACAGGGCATCAGCTTCCGCTGCGCATTCAAGATAGACACCGACGGCAAGGTCAAGGCGAATAAAAATCACCTTCACGTCACCGACGCAACATATGCGACGATTTACCTGACTGCGGAAGATAATTTTGAGAGCTGGAACAAACCCGTTACTCAGTCACAAAAGGACTATAAGAACATCTGTGTTTCACGTCTTGACAATGCCGTAAGCAAGGGCTTTGAAGCGGTCAAGGCTGATCATATAAATGATTTCAGCTCATATTTCAACCGTGTTTCTATCGACCTCGGTGAGAGCAAAAAGGACAATGTCCCAACAGACCGCAGAATTCACGACTTTCTCCACAGTAGGAAGAATGACAATAATCTTTACTGCCTGCTGTTCAATTACGGACGTTATCTCACTATTTCCGCCTCCCGTGAAGGCTCACAGGCCATGACATTGCAGGGAATCTGGACATTTACAATGTGCTCTCCGTGGCGTTCAAACTATACGGTAAATATTAACACCGAGATGAACTACTGGCCGACTATGATGTGCTCAATGCCCGAGATGAATATGCCGCTCATTAAATTCATCGAAGAAATTGCGGAGTCGGGCAAGGAGACCGCAAAGCTGTTCTACGGCGTCGACGGCACATGCTGTCATCACAACGTTGACCTTTGGAGGATCACTACACCCTCGGGAGGAAATCCCGTTTGGTCATTCTGGCCGATGGCAGGAGCATGGTTCTGCCGTCACCTTTATGAATATTATGAGTACACGCTCGATAAGAATTATCTTGAGAAAACAGCAGCTCCGATAATGGAAGAAAACGCACGCTTCTGCCTTGATATGCTCATCGACGACGGCAACGGATATCTTATTCTCTGTCCCTCGACCTCGCCCGAGAACGAGTACATGGTAAACGGTAAGGAAACCTCCGTCAGCAAGACTACATACATGACCATGGAAATTGTCAAAGATCTTTTTACAAATCTTCTCTCTGCATACGATGTCCTCGGCATAAAAAATGAGATAAGCAGCAGAATTGAAGCTGCGCTCCCCCGTCTGCTTCCCTTTAAGCAGGGCAAGGACGGCGGACTTATGGAATGGTACTATGACGAAAAGGGCTTTGATAAGCATCACCGCCACGTTTCCCACCTCTACGCTCTCCATCCTGCAAATCTTATTGACGTTGAGCGCACACCCGATCTGGCTTCCTACGCTAAAAAGACGCTCGAAAACAGAGGCGACGGCGGCACGGGATGGAGCTTGGGCTGGAAAATCAACTTCTGGGCAAGACTGCGAGACAAGAACAAGGTCATCAAGCTAATCAACAATCAGCTTCGCTATATCCCGGTCAAGTACAAGAGAGGTCGAGGCGGCACATTCCCGAATATGTTCGACGCTCATCCGCCGTTCCAGATCGACGGCAACTTCGGTGCTACGGCAGGTATCGCGCAGGCACTTATGCAGAGCTTCGGCAACCGTATCATCATTCTCCCGGCTCTCCCGGACGAATGGGCAAACGGTCATATTTACGGCTTGACGGCAAAGGGCGGAGTTAAGGTCGATATCGAATGGGCAAACGGCAATCTTACAAAGCTCACGCTTGACGGCAGCGGCGAATTTGAAATTGTTTACAACGGTCAGTCAAGGCTCGTCAGCCTTGACGGCAAAAAGGATGTTGATTTCTGATGCTCGCTGATCTCTATGATTTTGACAAGACGGTTTTTGACGGCGAATCGGGCAGCGAATTCTGGCTTTTCTGCCTGAAGCGTCACCCGTCGATTATAAGATTTCTTCCGAAGCAGGCCGCCGGACTTTTCGGTCATTATGTCTTTCGTAAAATAAGCAAGAAGCGCTCAAAGGAACTGTTCTATTCTTATCTTAAAGCGATTGACGCCGAAAAAGAAGCCGAGCTTTTCTGGCAGGAAAAGGCTGACAAAATGAACGATTGGTTCAATCCTCGTGAGCACGATGTCAAGACGGTTGTGTGCTCCGCCTCACCCGTTTTTCAAATCAAGCCCGTTTGCGACAGACTCGGAGTTGATCTTCTTATTGCCACAAGAATGAACCCTTCTACAGGACTCATTGAGGGCGAAAACTGCAAAAGCACGGAGAAAGTCTCCCGCCTTAAAAAGGAAGCTGCCGATTACGAATTCCGTGACGTTTATACGGATAATCTCGTTTCCGACGGGCCGATTCTGGAGCTTGCGACAAGAAAGAAAATCCATGTTCAGGGCGGAAAGCGTTCTGAAATTTAGACATTTCTTGACAAAAATATAAAAAATTTATCACAGTTTTGTTTTTTCCTTGAAAAATCTTTTTTAAAATGATAGAATTAACTTGAAATTTAATTCAAACGAGGTGTAGCAATGGTAAAAAAAGAAAACAAAGCTTTAAAATATGCTTCTTTGATTTTCGGCATAGTTACGATTGTTTATATGTGGCTGTATGACCGGCTCCTTGAACCTAACCCTCTTTACGGAAACCGTGCTTCAACGGCAAGCAACGTCGGCAGAGACCACTGGATCGCTTTTATATTTTGGGGAATGCTCATCGCAGCCTCTATCGTATTAAACCTAAACTATTCGCTCGAAAAATTCAATGTTGAGCGCAAGTTTCCGAAAGCTCTTTCGATTATTGCTCTTTTTGCAATGTTCAGTGTGGTAATGTGCAAAAACGAGAAGCTGAAAAGATTTACGCTTATACTTAATTACGAAACATATACCGCCCCGTCATACACAAGCGATTATGCGGATCAAACTCTGGACACGCAGACGAATCTGATAAATTTCTTCTTATCCAAAAAGAGCTTACATTCCGCTTTCGCCGTACTGTTCGGTATATGTATCGCAACGGCGGTAATCTACTTACTTGTTTACAAGGCAAGAACAAACAAAAAATTCTTCAACCTCACAATCGTGTTTTTCCTTTGGATATGCTTTGCCGCAATTTATCTCAAGGTAAGGCTCGGCGGAACGGCTGAAATCGTCGTTCTGACGCTTACAATGATTCCTATGCTTATTGTCAATCATTCGAATATCATGGAAACTCCCGAGGAACACGTAGAATGTATTGAAACCGAAGAAATAAAAAATTAACTTAATCAAAGAAAGGCATGTAATCTAAGTTAAATTTAGATTCTGCCTTTTTCTTTTTGGAGGTTTATTCATAATGAAATACAGCACCGAATTTATATCCGCTGCAAAGGAATACTGCGAATTTCTGCATTTTGTTCCTGCACCGTATCTCAGAAAAACATTTGAACTCGATTTTGTTCCCGAAAAGGCAGAAATGCTTGTAACCGGTCTCGGCTTCTATGAGTTCTGGCTCAACGGAGAGCATCTTACAAAAGGCTGCCTTGCACCCTACATTTCTAACCCAAACGACCTGATCTATTACGACCGTTACTTCCTCACGGGTAAGCTCAGAAAGGGCAAAAACGTCATTGCTTTTGCTCTCGGCAACGGCTTGCAGAATCCGATCGGCGGCGAGGTTTGGGATTTTCAGTTTGCCCGTTGGAGAAGTGCACCGAAGCTTGCCTTATGCTTTGAGTGCTCGGGTGAGGGCAAGAAAATAAGCTTTGAGGCCGACGAGAGCTTTAAGGTTCACGCTTCGCCGATTTATTTTGACGATATGCGCTGCGGCGAACGCTACGACGCAAGAAATGAGATCGACGGCTGGAATCTTCCCTATTTTGACGACAGTGAGTGGAACAATGCTATATCCGTTGATGCTCCGTCCGGCGAATGTCTTGAGGGCGGTCATGCGCTAATTAAGAAGATCCGTGAGATCAAGCCCGTTAAATTCTATAAGGGACATATTTCGGCAATCGCTCACCCGAGAGAGAATCTCCCCGAGCACATTCTACCCGAGGAGGAATACTGCAACGACGGCTACATATATGATTTCGGCGAAAATATTACGGGTATTGTGCGACTGAAAATCAGAGGCAGAAAGGGTCAGAAAATCGTCATGTCCTGCGGCGAAAGTCTCTTTGACGGCGGACTTGATATGCACAATATCTGCGAATTTCAGCCAATCGGCATGACGCAGGTTCAGGTTTATATCTGCAACGGCGAGGGCGAGGAAATCTGGGAGCCGATGTTCTGCTACCACGGCTTCCAATACTGCTTTGTTACAGGTATTGACGACAAGCAGGCAACAGAAGATCTGCTCACTTACGTTGTCATGCACGCCGACGTTCCGCAGATCGGCGGCTTCGACTGCTCCGATGAGCTTGTCAACAGGCTTCAGGACGCAACGCTCAGGAGCGACCTTGCAAATATGTTTTATTTCCCGACCGACTGTCCCCACCGTGAGAAAAACGGCTGGACGGGCGACGCTCACCTTTCCGCCGAGCAGTTCATGATGAATCTCGGTGCAGAGAATACGCTTCGCGAATGGCTTCACAGCGTCAGAAAATCGCAGGACGAGAGAGGCGCACTCCCCGGAATCGTGCCGACCGGCGGCTGGGGCTTTGAATGGGGCAACGGTCCTGCGTGGGATGCTGTTCTTACCGAGCTGCCGTACAGAATATGGCAGTACAGAGGCGACAAGAGGGTTCTTGAGGAAAACGCCACAGCTATTTTCCGCTATGTTTCGTACCTGTCGACAAGGCTTGACGAAAAGGGACTTGTTCATATCGGTCTCGGCGACTGGCTTCCCGTTGACAATGTTAAGCCCTGCCCTCTTGAGGTTACAGATACACTTATTTCAATGGATATTTGCAAAAAGGCAACGGAAATATTCAGAGAGTGTAATATGCCGCTTCGTGCCGAATTTACTCAGAAGCTTCATGACGAACTACGTGCAAGCTTCCGTAAGCATCTCATTGACGATAATCTTGTTGTTTACGGCAACCATCAGACAACTCAGGCGGCGGCAATTTACTACGGCGCATTTGACGAAAGCGAAAAAGAAAACGCATTCGCTCACCTGCTCGAGCTTATTCATAATGCAAACGACAACATGACTGTCGGAATTATCGGCGCAAGAACGATGTTCCATGTTCTCGCCGAGTTCGGCTACGAGGATCTGGCGATTCACATGATAGCGAAGCCCGATTACCCGTCATTTGCAAGCTGGATAACGGAATACAACGCAAACACTCTCTTTGAATGTATCACACATGATCCGCCGAACGGTTTTTCGCACAATCACCACTTCTTCGGTGATATTTCGGCGTGGTTCATCAAGAATCTTGCAGGTATCATTCCGAACTCCGACGTATGCGACCCGAATTATATTGTCATATCTCCTGCCTTCGTCGGCTCGCTGAGCTATGCCGAGGGTTGGTACACCGCACCGGCAGGAAAAATTTCCGTCCGCTGGGAGCGCACAGGCGATGAAATCAAGCTGAATGTCACCGTTCCCGACGGCATAACAGGAAAAATAAAGCTCCGCCACGGTGCGAAATTCGCAGGCGGTGAAAATGAAATTGATATTAGGAGCGGAGAGTTTATTGTTAAGTAATTGCTCAGAATTATAAAAGATGTTTTCTTTATCCCCACCGTTCGTATGGGTCGATGCCCACTCGATCCAAAAATCAAAACAAAGCATTCACTGCTTTTATAATAAAATGCTCATACTCAAAGACAGCCTCATAAAGCACAAATCCCCGAAAGCGTATTGCAACACTTTCAGGGATTATATTATTTATCAATCTTTTTCACAAAAAAGTTTATTATTCTCGGAAAAAATTTCAAATGCGTCGTGGACAACCTCAAGCTCACAGTCACGGTGAAGTCCGCCGAACTCGCCGTCCAGTGTCCAGGGAACATCCTGATTACAGGTGATTTTAACCTTTTTGGTTTTAACGATCATCATCTGAACTCCGTCATAGTCCTGAGCTATTGCTTTTTTCAGCATTTTCAAGGCGTCTATGTTTCGCTTCAAACCCTTAACCATAAACAGCTCCAGATATCCGTCGTTGAGCTTGACATCCTGGTGGTCAAACTTAAAAAGTCCTGCGACAGAAGTTGAATTGGAAATTGAGCCGAAATAAAAATCGTCCTCTACAACTCCTTCATCATACTCGATTTTCATATGTATCGGTTTAAATCCGAAAAGCATCGGAATAAACCGAACAACAAATCCGTTTATCATATATGCAGCATGACCGAATATATTTTTAAGCTTCTGCGGCGTACTGTACGAAAGATCAGTTGCAATTCCGAACGAAGCAATATATGTAAAATACCTGCCGTTCAATGTACCGAGGTCATAGCTGTTTTTCTTTCCGCTCTGTATCAAATCGGCGGAAGCACCAAGCTCGGTCGGAATTCCAAGGGTGTTTGCCAAGTCATTGGTTGAACCTGACGGAATGTAGCCGACAGGAATTTTTTTGTCAAGCTTCATAAGTCCGTTAATGACTTCGTTAAGTGTTCCGTCGCCTCCGCAGCAAAGAATAACATCGTATTTTGCACCCTCGTCCTTAACAATGGTGGTTGCGTCGCCCTGGCAGCGTGTTGTTCTTATCTCCGTCTCCCATTCGGGCGGTGAAAACTTCTTGACAATCTCCAAAGCACCGAGACGCTTGTTGTTTCGCCCTGCGCACGGATTGACTATCAAAAGTGCTTTCTTACTGTCCATAAATGCAACCCACCCTTTCTTCGAACATTATAATTATACCAAATACGTCCCGATTTCGTCAATGCCTTTTACGACGAAAAAGCGAAATTGACCTAAATTAAAACTTTATTCTTACAATAAAAATAATAAGTAAAAATTTATGTTAATTCTGCTTAATTTTATTGACATAATTGTCGAATTTTGGTAATATATATAATAAAAATTTAAGGAGATGATTTTATGGATTTGGGGAAAATTATTGAAAAAAAGCGTGATTCGGCAAAATATATGGTTGAGGAAATTACATATATCTGTAAAAACATCGAAAAGCGCAGCCCGGGCTCGACCGGTGAGAAAAAAGCATGTGAATACATGGCAGAGGTGCTCAAAAAGGACTGCGGCTGCGAAAGAGCCGATGTTGAGTCTTTTAAGGAAAATCCCGGCTCATTTTACGGCTGGTTGTTTTTTACTCTCACCTTTGTGCTTGCGGCAATAGTTCTCTATTTCTTTGCGCCTGTTGCCTCGATAATTCTCATTGCAGCAGGTCTTGTATTGGTGTTGCTCCAGTTCGGACTTTATATCAAAGCCATTGACAGGCTTTTTCCCGAAAAAACCGGACACAATGTAACCGCAATCAAAAAATGCAAAGGCGAAACCAAAAGAAGAATCATCTTCAACGGTCACCCGGATGCGGCATGGGAATGGCCCGTTAACTATGCTCTGGGCGGTATAGGCTTTGAGGCACATGCTGTTATAGGCTTTGCTGGTGCATTTTATTATCTTATTCTTGCAATCATTCAGCTCGTACAGAACGGTTCTGTCGGCGCAGATATATCGACTCCGCTCGGCAAGGCAGGCCTCATCGGTCTCATATTTGTTCCGTTCCTTGTAGGTCTTTATTTCATGGTCAACTACAGACGTGTTGTAGACGGTGCAAACGATAACCTCAGCGGCTGCTATATGGGAATTGCTCTTCTCAAGGCTCTCAAGGATGAAGGCATTGAGCTTGAAAATACGGAAATCGGCGTTGTTCTCACCGGCTCCGAGGAAGCCGGTCTCAGAGGTGCAAAGGCATGGTGTGAGGCTCACAAGGGTGAATTTGACGATGTTCCGACATTCATCTTCTCTTATGATACAATCCATGACCCGAAATATCTCATGGTTAACTACCGTGACCTCAACGGCACGGTCAAGGCAGATGCCGATGCTTCCGACCTCTTTATGGAAGCGGCAGACGAGCTGGGAATACCGTGCAAAAAAGGCATGGTTCCTCCTCTCGGCGGTGCAACCGACAGCGCTGCCTTTGCTCAGGGCGGTTTCAGAGCCGCAGGTATCACCGGACTTAACCACAAGCTCGAATCATACTATCACACAAGACGTGACAGCTATGACAACATGAACCTTGACGGGCTCTCAGATTGCTTTGCCGCAACGGTAAAGGTACTTGAGAAATTCGACGAGGGTGCAAAGCAGTAAAAAGAATATTAAAAGGTCTGCTGCCGTTTCCCGGCGGCAGATTTTTTATGTCCGATGCGGTTTTACTGTTGTTTTTTCGCTTTGATTGTTATATAATACTTACATATACAATCTGGAGTGATAACTTGAATAAGAAGAAAAAGAAAATCATTATACCCCTGCTTGTTATATCGCTTCTCGTTCCGACATGGTATGTCAACAACTACTCTCTAAAGCTGACAGAACAGACAATATATTCTGCGAAGGTCAAAAGAGATATAAAAATTGCCGTAGTTTCGGATCTGCACGGCGAACATTTCGGCAAAGATAACAGCAAGATAACAAATCTTATCAGCGGTCAAAAGCCCGACCTGATATTTGTTCTCGGCGATATGTATACTCAAAATCGCTATGAGCAAATAGATACCGCCGTTGAGCTTGTCAGGAATCTTTCCGAGATTGCCGAAACCTATGTTGTCACGGGGGACCACGATACGGACCTGAAATACAAGGACGAATTGAATTCACTCAAAAAAGTTCATCTGATGAACTATAAAAAAGCAGATCTAAGCATAAAAGACACAGATATCACCGTCTACGGTATTGATAATGTGTATTTCTCGCCAACGTTTGATTTACACAACGAATTTGACAAACCGGATTCAAAAAGGCTGAATATACTGCTCGCTCATATTCCCGAAACGGAGCATTTTGAGGATTTTGAAGCAGATATCATATTCAGCGGCGACACCCACGGCGGAATGATTCGCCTGCCTCTCATAGGGCCGCTCTACTATAACGGATATATTCTGCCGAAGCTGACATATTCCGAAAAAATAACAGATAAGGGTCTTTATTCCCTTGAGAACAAGCAGATTTTTGTAACCTCGGGCATAGGCAACTACCCAGTTCCGCTGAGATTTCTCAACCGTCCGGAGGTATGTATGATAACCTTAAAAAACCGTTCATAACAGAAGAAAAGCATCAATATGTTAAAAAAGGAGACTGCAAAATGAGCTACGCCGACAAACTTTTCATTGACATGTGTAACAACATTCTTGAAAACGGAACCGACACCAAGGGTGAAAAGGTTCGTCCCCACTGGGCGGACGGCACACCCGCCTACACGCAGAAGCTTTTCTGCGTTGTAAACCGATACGACCTCAAAAAAGAATTTCCCGCTCTCACACTTCGCCGAACAGCGCTAAAATCATGCGTTGACGAAATTCTGTGGATATGGCAGAAAAAGTCAAACAATATTCATGATCTTCACTCCCATATCTGGGATTCATGGGCTGATGAGAACGGCTCTATCGGCAAGGCATACGGCTATCAGCTCGGCGTCAAGCATAAATACAGGGAGGGCATGTTTGACCAGGTTGACCGAGTTATTTATGACCTTAAAAACAATCCCTTCAGCCGTAGAATCATGACCAACATCTATAATCACCACGACCTCAGTGAGATGGGGCTTTATCCCTGCGCATACTCAATGACATTCAACGTCACGGAGGGCGAAAACGGAAAGCTTGTTCTCAACGGAATTCTCAATCAGCGCAGCCAAGACGTTTTGACCGCCAACAACTGGAATGTCGTTCAGTACAGCGTGCTGATGCATATGCTCGCACAGGTGTGTGATATGGAAGTCGGTGAATTTGTTCATGTTATAGCCGATGCTCACATCTATGACAGACATATTCCGCTCGTCAAGGAGCTTATCTCCCGTGAGCCGCTCCCCGCTCCGACATTTTGGCTCAACCCGGAAATCAAGAATTTCTACGAATTTACGACCGACGATGTTCGCCTTGACAATTACGAAACACATGAGCAGATAAAGAACATCCCCGTTGCGATATGAGGTGGCAAAATGAAGCTAATTGCGGCAGTTGACAATGAATGGAATATCGGAAACAAAGGAGGCTTGCTTTTCTCCCTGCCAGACGATATGAAGTTTTTTCGCACAACCACATCGGGAAAGATTGTTGTCATGGGCAGAAAAACGCTTGAATCCTTCCCCGGCTCAAAGCCGCTGAAGAACAGGGTAAATATTGTACTGTCAAGGTGCAATCGCCATGTTGACGGTGCGGAATTTGCAACAAGTGTTGATGAATTGCTTGATAAGCTCAAGGCATACAACTCTGACGATATATATGTTATCGGAGGAGCACAGATTTATTCACTGCTTCTTCCCTATTGCGATACGGCGCTGATAACCCATGTTGACGCCGTTGCAAGCGAAGCCGATTCCAAGTTTCCCGAGCTGAAAACCGACGAATGGAAAATCACGGAGCAATCGGATATCCATGAAAACAATGGACTCAAGTTCAGCTTTACGACCTACAAGAGGATATAATAATGTTCAGCGGCAAAATGAAAGCCGTCACATTCAGCTATGACGACGGTGTTACACAGGATATTCGACTGGTTGAAATCCTCAACCGATATAATTTAAAAGCAACGTTTAATCTTAATTCCGAGCTGCTCGGCAAGGACGGAAGCCTTGATATTCTCGGCAAAAGGATATTGCACAACAAAATTCAGCCCCATGAAATCACAGAGGTTTACAAGGGCCATGAAATTGCGGCGCACACCCTCACCCACCCCGATATGACGGAGATGCCGGCAGATGAGGTCATACGTCAGGTTGAGCAGGATAGACTAAATCTCAGCGAGCTTTCGGGCACCGAGGTCATCGGAATGGCATATCCCGGCAGGCAGCCGAATTATAATTCAAGAATTGCTCGAATTATAAAGAACGGCACGGGCGTTAAATACGCACGAACAACGATATGCAACAAAGATTTTTCGTATCAAAACGATCTTTACGAATTCCATCCATCCGTTTTTCACAGAGATTGGGATCAGCTATATAAGCTTGCGGAAAAATTTGTTGAGCTTGACCCGAAAAGCAAAAAGATTTTTTATATCTGGGGTCATTCCTATGAGTTTGACATAAACGACGAATGGGACAAATTTGAGGAATTCTGTAAATACATTGCAAACAGAAGCGACATATTCTACGGAACGAACAAAGAAATATTATTATAAAAAATCAACCGGACGACCCAATCGGATCGCCCGGATATTTTTATGCTGTTTTTACCACATCTTCGAGCTTATGAAATCGAACACCCAACTGATGATGGATTTAATGAGAGGAAGAACAACTGCAATTACCTGCGAGAAAATCTTCATCCAGTCAATCGACGGGTTAACTCCCGTACCCTTCTTAACCGAAAGGTCTTTTTTGATTGCGAAGGAATCAATATTTTCTGTTTTGCCGTTCTCCGTGTCAACTGTGTAAGCGTCAAAATAGAGTGTATCACCGACAATGCTTATGCCTGAGAACATTGAAGCCGTAACGTTTTTGATAACCTCGGCTCTCGGGAAATACTTATCGGTCAAGCTCTCGTCCTTCTGATTGTAAATCTTAACGCCCGAGCATCCGCTGATTTCATAAACCGTTCCTACAGGATTCACCTTAACGGTGTACTCCTTACCGTTGAACTCGGCGGTTGATGTTGTTACGCTCTCAACCTTGTTGTCGATCATGGCGTCCGTTCTGAGGTAAACATGGTCATGTCCCTGGAATACCATATCTATACCGAGCTGCGGCATAAGCTTGCAAAGCTCGTCTCTTATCTTGCAAACGTCCTTGTCCTTGTAGTGGGAGCCGTTTGAATAGATAGCCTTGTGGAACGCAACAAACTTCCAGTCTGCATCGCTCGACTGCATATCGTCAATGAGCCAGTCAACCTGATCGTCGCTGAGACTCTTATCGTCATTGAGATTTTCCGTATTAAGAACAGCAACATGAATGTTGTTGTAGTCAAACGAGAAGTAGATGCCCGATTCTGTGTCCTGCTCGGGAACATTTGAATAATAATAGTTCTTCTCAATTGCGTAAGAGCCCATGCCCTCATGGTTGCCCGAAGCCGACATCATCGTTGTATTCATAAGTGTTTCGGATGCCGTGTTGAAAAGCCACTGCCACTGTCTGAAGTTATCACCGTTGTCAACGTTATCACCCGTGTTGATAATGAAGTCGCTGTCGTACATCTTATAGGCTGTTTCAATTACCTTAGAGAACGTCTCATACTGCTGCTCCGACTGCGACTGCGGATCACAGATATGAATAAATGAAGTTTCATCCGAACCGTCAGCCATCTTGAATGTGCCTATATCGCTCCACCAGTTTCTTGAAGCATCACCGACACGGTAAAGATATTTCTTGCCTGCTTCAAGTCCCGAAACCTCGGCAATGTGTCTGTTCATCGGGAACTTATAGTTCATGATTCCGATAACGCCGAGATCAACTCCCGGGAACTGTCTCTCGGTTCTCTCCGTTTTAACATTAACCTTTACGCCGTAGGGAACCATTGATTTGCCTGTAAATACAGGGTTCTCCGAATAAGGAACGATTTCAATATCCGTGCCCTTGACGCTCGTCTTTGTGTACCAGCTTATGTTTCTTGAGCTCTGGTCGGCGCCGAGAGTTGTCGAAACAATCGTCGGAAGTCTGTAGTTTTCTCTTGTAGCAACCGGTGTAACCTTGCCGTCGTAAATAACGGTTGTGTTAACATCCTCGATATAATTATCGTCATATGCAAATTCGCATGCAACGTTTGCGAGCGTCTGTCCGACACCCTCGAGCTGAGTATCGGTAAGATATTCGCCCATGTAATATTCGGCAATGCCCCAAAGCGACTTGAAGTCAACCACGCCGAGCTTATTTGCAGCCTCAAGAATCTTATTTGAAACGTTGAGGTAGCTTGTGTCACCGAGGAAAATGACCATCATTGTTACAGCAAGAATCTTGCCGACACATTCAAGCGTCGTTCCCTTGGGGAAGAATGCACCGAGGTTAAGATCAAGATCCTTGAGAAGCTTATCCTGAAGAAGATCATTTGAAACAATGTCAATGAGTGCGTCGAAAATATCAAATACGGTATCACCGTTATTGAGCTGATCTATAGCGTCCATCATGAACGGATCGTCCTTCATATGGAGCTTACCCTCATATTTATAAACAATTATACATTCAAGAAGATCCTCGAATGTGCCCGGCTTGGATCTGTCGCCAAAGCCGTATTCATCAATGAATCTCGTGTTCGGAAGCTCCGAAACCTGAACATTGAGAAGCTTATTGATTGAGTTAACAAGATACTTAGCCGTTGCGTCGGGATCGGTAAGATAATTCTCATATACCTGATTGAGAAGATCCTCAATAAAGCCCATAAGATTTTTGGTTGTGAAAAGTTCTGTATCCCCGATTTTGAGACCGTCGCCGAAGAAACCGCTTATCTTTCCTTCAATATCAAGACCCATGCCCTTAAGCGTCGCAACCATACCGTCCTTGGCAAACTTCTCGGAATATTCGCTGAGCAAGCCCTCAAGCATATTGAGAGCTGTTGCAGAAAGTCCGCCCTCGCCGAAGAACGAATCGCCGAGCGACTTGATTCTGTAAGGTGTTGCATATGTCTCGCCGTTAACTGTAACTGGAAGAACGCAGTCAACGTCCTTGCTCTCGATCTTCATTGTTGTCTTGCCGTTAACATCGGTGGTTGCATTTACTTCACGGAAATAGTTCGGGAAAGCAGTCAGTGAATCCGTACAGATTTCCGTCAGTGTTTCGCCGTCATCGGTAACAGTCTGAGCGATGTCGCTGTCATGAATATGACCGGTAAACGAGAAGTGCATACCTGCATCAACGAGCTTGTCCGTAAGCTCCTCCCAGCCGTCGATAACGAAGCCTCTGATGATTGTGTATTCGCCTGTGAAATGCGGAACGAAGTTATGGTGACTGACGCCTATAACCGTCTCGCCCTTTGCCTTTGCATCGGCAATTTCACCGAGAACCCAGTTGGTAGCCTCGGTTGTAAGGCAGCCTGCCGTTTCGGCAAGGTCCTTGCCCTTTTCCGTTACGTCGGAGCTGTATTTGCCCGTGTCCATAACGATAAATCTGTAGCCGTCGGCACGGACGGAATATGAAAGCATATTTGCCTTGCCCTTTGACGGAGTGTATCTGTGATAAGCAAGGTCATAGCCGAGATTTTTGTATATTTCAAGGAAATCCTCGGGCGTTGTGCGCTTTGTCGGTTCAGCCTTGCCGTTTTCGTATGTAGTTCCGTTTGCCTTGTTGATATCATGGTTGCCGTTGATAGCAATAACCTGAATACCCGTATCCTTCTCGAACTTTTCAAGCCTTGCGGCAAGCTGTCTGTGGGCTTCATACTCACCGTTGGAGGTGAGATCGCCCGAAAGGATAAGATACTTCATGCCGTTCTTCTTGGCATGCTCTGCAATTCCTGCGAGAGCCGATTCAAGAATGCCGACCGACTGATACGGCTCTCTTGCAAGAGCAGTCTTGGTACTCTCCATGAAAGCCTCGTTGTAATTACCTGTCAGTGACGCCGGATAATAGTGCATATCCGACATAACGGCAAAGTTAACTTCCTTGTCCGCGGTAAGGCCTTTCTTTATCGCATCTGCCGCCGATGAGCTCATCGGGACGATTGATAAAATCATTATCAACGTCAGCACAAAAGCGATAATTTTTCTGCTTACTTTCTTTGTCTTATTCATTTTCCAAATAATCCCCCTTCATTTTTTTTGGTAGCACCGCACAATTAAAATGTGCAAAATGCTTTTATATGGATTTCAACAAAGACTTAAGATTAACAAGTGCGTTCGGCACGCCCTTGGCGATTTTGCCGACACCCTTTGCAACGTCCTTACCCTCAAACACCTTGAGAAGTCCGTCCGCCATATCTTCGGTGAACAGTCCGTTGCTCATTGAAACATAGTTTCTTATCGGAGTTTGCATGATTGTATTTGTAATCATTGAGCTGCCGACTCCGCCCTTGGGCTTCATGGCAAGGTCAACCGTGTTATAAATAAACTTTGCAAGACCCTTATCCTTACTTCTCTCGATTGAGTTATTTAAGCTGTCACTCGTAATTTCCGGAGCAAGCTTAAATTCACCGCCGTAGATTACCTTAAAATCGTCCTCTCTTGCTCTTGCCGGGTCGCCGTCGAAGTAAACGCCTGCCGACTCTCTCAAATCAACAATTGTCTCATCGTCCTCCGACTTCATCTTGGCAGCGGCTTCAAGTCTTATATCCCTCGACGATGCGCCGACGAGAATTTTATATTCTCCGCTTTCAACGCACCAATCTTCTGTCGCCGTATTCCAGAAAGCAAATGCCCTGTCGTCAAGCTCAACCGTAACCTTTTTCTCCTCACCGGGCTCAAGGTGTATCTTTACGAAGCCTTTCAGCTCCTTCGGTGCTCTGAATATTTTGCTTTCGGGCTTCGCAACATAGACCTGTGCAATCTCGCTGCCTGCAACATCGCCCGTATTCTTTATTGTGAAAGTAACCTTTGCTCCCTCGCCTTTTGCAAGATTTTTCTTTTTGAGCTTAATATCCGAATATTCAAAGCTCGTATATGAAAGGCCGAAGCCGAACGGGAATCGAACATTTCTTTCAACCTTGTCGTAATATCTGTAGCCGATGAAAATGCTTTCACGGTACTGAACATCCTCTTTTGAATCGGGATATCTGAATGATGTCGGAGTATCCTTGAGACAAATCGGATATGTTTCGGCAAGCTTACCGCAAGGATTTGCCTTGCCCGTGAGCACATCAACAATTGCCGGAGCAACCGACTGTCCGCCGAGGTATGCGTTGAGAATGGCCTTAACGTCGTCCGCCCAAGGCATTTCAACAGGTGATCCGCCCTCAAGAACAACAATAACGTTGTCGTTCACACGGCTGACCGCTTCAACCAGTCTGTTGTGTCCGTCGGGGAGCTTCATAGTGCTTCTGTCAAAGCCCTCTGACTCGTAATCGTCCGTAAGACCTATAAAAACAACCGCCTTCGAAGCGTTCTTTGCAAGGTTGCAAGCCTCTGTTATATAAGCATCCTCATTCTTTCTCTTGCCGCTTCTGTCATAGCCGTCGGCAAACTTAACGCTGATAGGTGAATTATTGAATGCGCGTCTGCCGCTGTCGATCATAGTCGGATTGATTATAGAGCTGCCTGCGCCCTGATATCTCGGGTTGTCGGCAAATGCACCGATAACCGCAACATACTCGCCCTCAACACGCTTAAGCGGAAGAATATTACCGTCATTTTTAAGAAGAACCATTGACTGCTCGGCAATTTGCCTTGAAAGAAGGTTGTGAGCCTTAACATCAAATTTATAACCCGGCTTTTTATTAGCTGCGCCCTTGAGAATGATATCAATAAGCTTATCTACTCTTTCGTCAAGCGTCGTTTCGTCGATAACTCCGCACTTGACGGCTTCAACGATTTTTGCGTCGTTAACTCCGCCCGATGACGGCATTTCAAGATCATTGCCTGCATTGAGTCCGGCAACGCGGTCATTGACTGCGCCCCAGTCGCTGACAACAGCTCCCTTGAAGCCCCATTCATCACGAAGAACCTTATTTTGAAGCCAGTCGTTCTCTGAGCAATATGTGCCGTTGAGGAGATTGTATGCGTTCATTACCGTCCACGGCTGACTCTTTTTAACCGCTTTTTCAAAAGCTCTGAGATATATCTCTCTGAGTGCACGCTCATCAATGATGCTGTTTGAGGTCATTCGCTTCATTTCCTGACTGTTGCCTGCGAAATGCTTGAGAGAAGTGCCGATGCCTTTGGACTGGACGCCTGCGATGAAGGCAGCGCCCATCTCGCCCGCAAGCTCTGGATCCTCCGAGAAATACTCAAAGTTTCTGCCGCAGAGAGGTGAACGCTTCATGTTCACACCGGGTCCGAGCAGAACGCTTACGCCGTGCTGCAAGCATTCCTCTGCGAGTGCCTGACCCATCTTGTAAATAAGGTCTCTGTCCCACGAGCAGGCAGTAGTAACCGCAGTCGGAAAACAGGTCGCCGGATAGCTGTTGCCGATTCCGACTTTCTTGTTCTCTGCGTTCTGTTTTCTCAGACCGTGAGGTCCGTCACAGACCATGATTTCCGGAAGTCCGAGTCTCTCGATGCTTTTGAGATGCCAGAAATCCTTGCCCGAGCAAAGCGACGCTTTTTCCTTAAGCGTCATTTGTGAAATCAAATCCTTGTGCTTTAACATTTAATTCACTCCTCATCATTTATTACGGTTTCATTTATTTCCAATAATGCGTCAGCCTGAGCCGACTCAATTTCTTCAACATTTTTAAGCTTTTTCTGAATAATCCTGTTTCTGTCCTGAGCCTCGGAAAGCGATTTTCCGGCTTCGTCAATCTTTTTCTTGGCTTTATCAAGGACAATTCCGAATTTATCGTACTGCACCTTCGCCGCCGCCAGAAGCTTTCTGACCTCGTTCGCCTTTTCGTTTATCGCAACCGCCTTGAAGCCCATTGAGAGCGAATTGAGCAGTGCGATTATCGTCGTCGGTCCCGCAACCATGATGTTCTCACGCTGAATTCTGTCGATTATGCTCGAGTTTGATGAGGTTATCTCAGCGTACAAGCCCTCCGTCGCAAGATAGAGAATTGCAAACGGCGTTGTATCGGGAACATGAATATATTTCGTAATTGTCTTTGCCTCCTGAAGCACTCTGTCCTCAAGAGCCTTTCTCGCCGCCGCTAAAGCCTGAGCATCGGCATTGTCCGCCGCCTCGCAAACCCTGCGATAATCCTCCATCGGGAATTTTGAATCTATCGGCAGGTAGGTATATTTCGACGGATCGTCTCCCGACGGGATTTTAACTGCAAACTCAACAACATCTCTTGAATTTGCCTTTGGAGAATAGTTCTTGACGTACATATTCGGGATAGTCTGATCGAGTATGCCCTCAAGCTGAATTTCAGCCCATGTTCCCCTCGTTTTAACGTTTGTAAGCACCCTGTTGAGTGCAGTAACGTTTGTAGTAACTCCGGTTGAAAGCTCCTTCATCTCACCAAGAGATTTATAAACATTTTCAAGCTGTTCTGAAACTGTCTTGAACGATGAATCGAGCCTTGTTGCAAGCGTTGATGTAAGCTTTTCGTCAACAGTCGCCCTCATCTGGTCGAGCTTCTTTTCATTGCTCTCCTGCATCTTCGCTATGGCAGCGTCAACCACTCGCGTCTGTTTCTCATTCTGCTCCATGCTGTTGGTTCTTATAAGGTTGAGCGACTCCGTCATGTCCTTGTTGAGCTTAATAAGCGTTTCATAGTTCTGACGTGTCATTGTGTCGAGCTTTTCGGTCATCTGATTCAATGAATTTGCCGTCTCGCGTCTGTTGCGTTCAAATTCCTCCGCATTGCTTCCGGAATTCTGCTTCATAAGCATGAGAACGGCACCGAGCTGTTTATCAATTTGCGACGTCTCGTCATTATTTTTCAGTTTTTTTATCTGAGATAAAGTGTATATCATTATGCCGATTACGGCAATCAGCAAAATGCAAATTATGTATATTAAACCGTCTGACATATTATCACTCCGTGATATAGTTTATGATTATATAATTATACCAAAAAATCAAAGTATTTACAATTCATTTTCTTTTCAAAAATAACTGGCTTTTTTTGTATGTATTTGCTATAATGTTAAGTATCATAATTGACTGAAATTCAATTCCCTTTTCGGAGGTCTTTATAATGCCAAAAAAAATACTGTCACTTTTTCTTGCTCTTGTCGCAGCGATAAGCCTTTGCGCCTGCGGCGGCAGCAGCGAAGACATTCTTATACTCCCCATTGAGTCGGACCCGATTTGCCTTGATCCGCAGGTTGCGGACTCCAAGGAAGCTAAGCTGATGATAGCGAACTGCTTTGAAGGTCTTGTCAGACTCGATAAGGATTATAAAATAATTCCCGGCGTTGCCGAAAGCTGGGAGATCTCAAAGGACGGTTTGACCTACACTTTTAAGCTTCGAAAGGATACCCACTGGAAGCTTCTAAATTCATTTGAGGACGTACTTCCCGAGGGTTATAAGGATACATACCGAACTCAGGTAATCGCCGCCGACTTTGTTTACGGAATAAGCCGTGCGCTTGATCCTGCAACCCAAGCAGGCGATGCCGAAAAGCTGTTCAGCATCAAGAACGCTTCCGCCGTCAACAGCGGCAAGCAGCCGACATCTGCGCTCGGAATATCGGCTCAGGACGATTCGACCCTTGTCATTACCCTTGAACGTGAGGATCCCGACTTTTTGCGGATTCTCACACTTCCCGTCGCAATGCCCTGCCACGAGGATTTTTTCAAGGCAACTCATGCAAAATATTGCCTTGACCTCAAATATACATTCTGCAACGGACCTTTCTATCTTTCAAGATGGGCTGAGGACAATACCCTTTCCATGTACAAGAATGACGAATACAAGGGTAACGTAAAAGTCAACCCCGATGAGCTTTACTTCTACGTCAACACGGAGGAAGCGTCGGTTGTCAAGAAAATCAGACAGCGCACATACGACTGTGCGTTTCTGTCCGAAGCGGCAAAGAATGAACTGAGCGACAACGACAAGCTGTCGAATTACTCGACCGAAAACATGATATACGGCCTTTGCTTCAACTGCTCTGATTCCGTTCTCTCCGACGAGGATATGCGCCGTGCGCTTGCAATGGTTACAAAAACAAGTGAGCTGACAGCGAATTCCGATAACGCTTTCACCAAGGGTATCGTCCCGGACTGCGTTCGCTACGGCGAAAACTCCTACCGTGAAGCGGCAGGCAATGTAAGCGGAATAGCCTACAATGAGCAGCAGGCACTGACTCTTTGGAAAAAAGGACTCAAAAAGCTCGATATAACCACAGCCGAGGTCGTCATAACCTGCGCCGAGGAGAATGCACCTCTTATGCAGCAAACGATTCAAAACTGGCAGAGAGTTTTCTCAACCTCAATTCTTGCCAAGGTTGAGGTTAAAACAGCCGAGCAAATAAGCACAATGATTTATAACACAAGCTATCAGGTGCTTTATCACAAAATCACGACCGACTCCTCAACCGTTACGGATACCCTGAAGAAATTCACGTCTGACAGCTCGTCAAATATCTTCGGCTTTGCCGATAAGAATTACGATAAAACCGTCAATTCGATAATTACGACCTATTCGGGTGCCGCAAAGCTCAACGGCTGCGTGAATGCGGAAAAATATATTCTCGATAAAGCCGTATTTCTTCCGATGCTCGGCGGCTCGTCCTACGCAGTTGTCAACAAGGGTGTTGACGGACTCTACTTCGCCCCTGCCTTTGAGAGCGTGTGCATGATCTCGGGAGGTCACAGTTAATGAAGCGGTCTAAGATAATCGGTTCGATTATTTTCTGGCTTCTTACCGCCGCCGTCATGTATATCATTTTCAGCTTTTCAAGCGAAAACGGCGAGCAATCCAAGGAAGTCAGCGAGGGTGTTTTGAGCATAATAATCGAGTATCTCGGCAACATCGTTTCACACAACGTGCTGAGAAAAATCGCCCATTTCACGGAATATGCCGCACTCGGTTTTTGCATGAGCGGAGCGGTTTATTTTACATTCAATAAGAACAAATTTTACATTCCGCTGATCCCCTGCGTACTTTACGCAATAAGCGATGAAATCCACCAATATTTTGTACCCGAGAGAGCCTGCCGAATTTTTGATGTTTTCGTTGATTCCTGCGGCAGCTCCGTCGGAATACTTATTTTTCTGTTGATAGTTTTTCTGATTCGTAAACATAAAAAGCAAAAAGTGAGCTGTCATTAAATTGACAACTCGCTTTTTTTGACTGTTTTATATTTTGCCTTTCCCGGCAAAGAGCGTTATAACTATACCCTTATCAGAGCTAACCCTTTCGACTGTCAAAGACAGTCCGCCGTCCTTTTTTTCTGCCGTATAATCAACCGCTTCTCCGTTTGAAACAACCGATATTTTCTCCGCCGCCGCAACATCACGGAAGCTGAAAATATATTTTCTGCCGCTCGGTATCAATGACAGGTCACCGTCGGCAGGACTGACGGTAAATTTAAGCTCCGACCCGTTTTCTTCAAGCTTAAACTCGGTCTCGACACAGTGTCCGTCTTTGTAAGTGAGGGTTTCTCCGTCGTCTTCGTAGAGCTTGAACGAGCCATTGCCCTTGTAAATAAGAATTTCAAGAGACTCGGGATTTCCGCAGTCATTTCCGCTTGTTCTGCCGTCAAGAGGAATAATCGCTCCGGCAGGCGCAAGGACCGGAATTGTCGTAATATCCCTTTGAACAACCGTTTTTCCGCCACGGTAAACCTCGCCCGTGAAAATGTCGGTGTATCTTCCATCGGGAAGCCAAATCTCAACATCCGCCATGTGAGTCTCTTTGTTTACCTTGTGCGTTATCGGTGCAGCTATAAGCTGTGTTCCGAAAAAGTATTGATTGCCGACCGAGTATGCCTCATCACGGTTCGGATAAGCATAGTACATAGGCATAATCAACGGCCTGCCCTCTTTTTCAACCAGCCTGTTCATTGTATATGTATATGGTATCATGCGATGCCTTAAACGCAAAAATTTCTTTGTGATTCTTTCCGCTTCACCGCCGAATTTCCACGGTTCCTTGCTCTTGCGAGCGACATTGACCGAATGGAAGCGCATTATCGGGCTGAAAACCCCGAATTGAACCCACCTGAGATATAACTCATCACTGAGCTTACCGAAATTGTGTCCGCCGATATCGTGACTCCACCAGCAGTAGCCCGCATTAGCGGCAGTCGCCGTAAAATACGGCTGAAAATCAAGCACAGACCATTTGATGGCCGTATCGCCCGAAAATCCGAGCGGATAGCGATGCGAGCCGAAGCCTGCGAAACGTGAAAGAGTCAGCTGACGAAGACCCTTTGACTGCCTGTCAAGACAATAATAGTGATTGAGAAGCCAAAGAGGATCAAGCCCTTCAATTTTCGACCTGCTTCCCTGCTGCCAGTCTATCCACCAGAAATCGACTCCCTCTTTTTCCATAGGAGAATTGATATATTTGAAATATCCCTCTATGAAGCTTTTATCGGTAAAATCAAAATCAATCGGCTCTTTGTTTTTTTCATCAATACCCATGTGCTTTGCAAATTCAACGTAGCTGTCCTCAAAAAAACGGACTCCCTGCGCCGGATGAATATTGAGATTTGTTTTAAGTCCCTTTTCGTGAAGCATTTTAAGGAACCTGACATGATCGGGAAAAAGCTCCGTATTCCAACTGTAACCCGTCCAGCCGGGATTCCAAAAGCAGCCGGTAATATATGCAATCGGATTTTTTGGCTTTGGGTAGTCCTTAGCTTTATCGCCGAAGCGCTTTTCAACATCAACCCAGTGCCAGTCCATATCAATACATGCCACCGTCAGCGGAATATCCTTTTTCTCAAATTCATTCATTAAATCGAGATATTCGTCCTGAGTGTAGCGCCAGAATCTGCTCCACCAGTTACCGAGACAAAAGCGCGGAATCAGCGGCGTTTCACCTGTAATGCGGTAAAAATCCCTCAGCGCCGAGGTGTAATTAAAGCCGTAGGCAAAAACATAAATATCCTTCTCTGCCTGCGGGCGAGGTTCAACCGTTCCGTCCGAAAGCAAGGTAAGTGAAGCCGAATCATCAACCAAGGCAACTCCGTTACGGGAAATTATTCCGTCGCCGAGCTTCACTCCGCCGAACGTAACATCGAGAGTACGGCGTGTTCCTTTTAAATTCCCGCTCTTGAAATCTGTCACAACACGTCCGTCGCTTAGTTTAACGTTCTGCATTTTTCCGCTTTTTAAAATGCAAAATTCGCATTTATCCGTCCGAACGGTTATTCTGTCCGATTCTTTCGCAAAAGAATAATCAACCTTGCCGAGATTTCTGAAAAGAACGGTTTGCGTCGGCAGGTCGCAGAAACCGCCTTTTTCAATTCTGACAAGCTCCGGCGTGATAACCGTTATTCGTAAATCGCTGTCTACAACAATATTCTCGGCACAAGCAAATCCATCGGATTTAATCACATATTTTTCGGCAAAACCGTCCATTTTCTCACCTCGTAATAATCATATACTAAATAAATTTGCATGTCAATTGCCTTTTTTCAATCAACCAAGCACATTAAAATATCAATAGCGAACAAACGGCAAATATTTTTAAAAAATCAGGACTTTTTTTAAAAAACACTTGATTTTTTAAAACTCTGTGCTATAATATATGAGCGTTAAGAAATGCGCTGCTAGCTCAGCTGGATAGAGTGTTTGGCTACGAACCAAAAGGTCAGGGGTTCGAATCCCTTGCAGCGCGCCAAAAGAGAAGTGATACTTCGGTATTGCTTCTCTTTTTTATTTTTTTATGAATTTTTCAGGGATTCGAACCCTGAGAGGGTGAGCGACGTTAAGAAAACAGTCCTGTGGACTGTTTTTAGTCGCGAAGTGTGAGGCGGGTACTGTCGCCTCGCGACGGTCGCCGAGCACGCAAGGCGGCTTGCCGCCTGTATCCCTTGCAGCGCGCCAAAAGAGAAGTGATACTTCGGTATTGCTTCTCTTTTTATTTTTTTATAAATTTTTGAGGGATTCGAACCCTGAGAGGGTGAGCAAATTTAAAAGCCGTGTCTTGCACGTTCACTTCACAGTTGCAAAACACGGTTTTGTTTTATTTGTTTCTATCAATCAGCTCATCAAGCAACGCAGTGCAGCCGTCAAGGACATCTTTATATGTCACTTCAAAATTTCTCGAATACCACGGGTCGGCAACATCTCCGCCACGGGAGGTATAATCCATGAGCTTATGTATCTTTCGGTCGGGGTCATTGCCAAAGATATAAAGCATATTCCTTATGTTTGCACTGTCCATGCCAATGAACAAATCGTACTTGCCGTAGTCGTTTTTCTGAAGCTGAATCGCCCTCTTGCCGTCACATTTAAGTCCGTGCTTTGCAAGCTCGGCTCTTGCCGGCGGATAAACGGGATTGCCGATTCCGTTCCAAATCTCCTCCGTGCTTGTTGCAGATGAAGCAATCTCAAATTTATACTCAATCCCCTGCTTTTTCACAAGGTCTTTCATTATAAATTCCGCCATCGGACTGCGGCAGATATTGCCGTGGCAGACGAACATTATTCTAATTTTCGGTAACATTTTTTCACCGCCGTTTGTTTTAAAATTTCATTTGCTCCGAATAAATTTTACATAAAAGCTTTCAGCAATTCCAAGCAGGTACGAATCCAAATACGAAAACGCCGTCGTCCTCATTTCATCCTCTATACCGTAGTACGCTTCGGCAATCGAGCCTGTTATAGCGGCAATAGTGTCGCTGTCGCCGCCGATAGAAATTGCGTTTCTTATCGCATCCTCAAAGCTTACCGACTCAAAAAATGCCTCCAACGCCTGAGGAACGGACTCCTGACAGGTCTCATAGAAGCCGTAAGTATCACGAATTTCATCAAGTGTGAAATCTGTTTTATAGAAGCTGTTTATGTAATCCTGAATCTCAGCCATGCTGTGTCTCGTCCTTGCAAGATAAATTGCTCCCGCAACGGCAACGGCGCCCTTTATTCCCTCGGGATGACTGTGCGTAACCTCTGCGGTCGCCGCCGCCAATGCTTCACATTCATCGAGAGAATTCGCATACCATGCAACAGGAGAAACTCTCATTGCTGAGCCGTTTCCGTAGCTGTTGTACGGTTCAGTATAGTTTTCCCTTATCCACACGCCAAAATGTCCGCCGTAGCCGCAATTCGGGTATTTGATTCCAACCTCATGCATTACCGCCACAAGCTCTTTTTTGAATTCTTTGATATCCGTCACGGCATCAAACTTCAAAAGTGTCTTTGCAACCGCCAATGTCATAACCGTATCGTCCGTAAAAAAGCACCTTTTGTCAAAAAAATTAAAATCCTTTGACTTGTGATTATAAAACTCAAATCTTGAGCCGACAATATCACCGATCATTGCACCTATCATAATAAATTCCTCCGAAAATAAATTTACAAGCTTTTCACCTTGCAGCATTATTATATATAAGACATGCGCCGTCAAGGTCGCCTGATAGGTGACATTTTATTTAATTTCTGTCCCATTCTTTACGAGACTGTCAATATCAATTTTTGTGTTGTGGAAATCGGCTTCAAAAGCCTGCTTTAAATTTTGCGCCTCAAATGAGGAAAGCATTCTGCAATTATAAAATGTTGAGCCATGCAGTTGATTAACATTTGCCGACAATTTAACGCATTCAAGCTCCGAACAGCTAAAAAAAGCATAGCTGCCTAGATATTCGACGCTGTCGGGAATCGTAATTTGTTTTAATTCGCCGCACTCAAAGAATGCACTGTCATCAATGCAGTTAAGCCTTTGAGGAAGTGCTATTTCCGATAACGCTTTGCAGCCGTGGAACGCGCCGTTGTCAATGCACAAAAGCGACTGTGGAAGGCTGACCTTTTCAAGCATCATGCAATTCTCGAAACACGCTTCGCCGATATACTGTATACCATCATCAACCGTAACTTCCTTTAAGCTAATATTCGGCAGGAACTCACTTTTATCGAATCGGCAGGTTACGCCGATGACCTCATGACCGTCAATAACGCTCGGAATCGTTACCGTGGAAGAGTCACCGCTGTACTCGGTTATGAAAACCTTTTTGTTTTCAAAGAGCCGGTATTTAAAGTCGCCGTTCTCCCCTTCGGATACAAGGAATTTTTGATTATCCTCCGTGCCGAAATAATAGGTCGAAAAATAATCGCAAAGCGTTATATCCGGATGACTGTACTTTTCGGCGATGAACAGATAATCGTCCCATGTAAATTTATCGGAAATTTTTACGTTTTCCTTTTGAAAATTCACCGTTGTGATGTCGGTTGTTGTAGGTTCCGTAGTTGTTTTATCATCAACATTCGGCACACATGACGTCAGGAAAAATATTGTTAAAAGCATGGATATAATCATGTTTAATTTTTTCATTTTTATTGCTCCATTTTGCTTGTGTTGACCGGTTAAGTCAGATAAATTTGCTTTCGAGAAAGAATCTAATCAGCCTTGGGTCGATGTGGGCATCGACCCCTACGAATTGTGCCGCTTATATTCTACAACTTATTAACATTTCGGAAATCAAAAGTATTTATACAATCGCTCCGTCTTTTCCCATACACCAGATTCCGCCTTTATCGGGATATTTAGGTTGACTTTGAGAATCGAAATTTTCAAAATAATAATCCATAATCTCTTTCTTTGTTACAATAATACATTCAATTCCAACATTATCCTTTTTATCCTCATCCTTTAAAACGAAATTGATATTAACATAATATTCTGATTTATCCGTTTTAGCCAAAACAGTAATGCTATAAGATTGCTTTAATATATTACCATAAGACACATATTTATCTTCACCGGGCAAGTCTTCTTCATAGTCAAGAAAGTTCCCATCCAAATATTCAAACAGGATATCCATTTGCTTTTCAATATCACTTTCTGCCTGCGAAGATTTTGAAATTATTTCTTTAAGAACCTTTTTATCTCTTTGATTGATATGATTCAATACTTTTTCAGCATTTGTATTTGAATACCAATATGCATATCCGTTTAGCAATCTTGAAATATGATGTTTTTTTACGGTAATACTTTCTTTGACCGGATAATCATTATTTTGCGATGATGTGTTTGTAACATCTTTTGCACACCCGGAAAACAGCAAAACAATTATGCCGAGAATTATAAAAATTCTTTTCATACCGTATCCTCCTATTTTCAAAGCATATACCGATATCGGGTTTCTGATTACATCATAGGTTATTATCTTGTCCGTCATATGAATTCGGTTCATCAAACCGGTTAATTCCGCCCACATTGAGGAAAAGCCGAGATTGGTTTCTGCTGACCTTGGGTCGATGTGGTCATCGACCCCTACGAATTGTTCGGTTTTTGCACATCATCGTAGGGTGCGATGCCCACATCGCACCAAAAAGATTTCAGATTAATCGGTCATTTTTCTTTATCCCCTCCGTCGTCAAGGAGTTTAAGTCTGATGAAACCTCACTCCCTCAGTCAGCTCCGCTGACAGCTCCCCCGGAGGAGGAGCCCACGCTCCATGAAAATTTTTGCAGACATTTTAACAGCCTTCCCCTTGAGGGGAAGGTGGGCGGCGGATTGCGCCGCTCGGATAAGGTGGCAATTTTTCATCTCATTACTTAACAAAATCTGACTCGACTTTTTCCACCTCATCACCGCCTTACGACGGAGCTTCCCCTCAAGGGGAAGCCTTAGTCAATTTTTCCTGACCTTGGGTCGATGTGGTCATCGACCCCTACGAATTGTGCCGCTATCTAAAAATACTCATTTTATTTATCTGAATCAAGTCCAATCTGCCAAAAAGCCATATCAAGTATCTTCATCTGTGGATAAGCCATTCCGTTTACCTTCATATCTTTTCTGATGTTTTCTAACTCAACAATGTTTTTTTCATAAAAATCAACAAGCTGAACAATAGATTTCATGTTATAATTTCCGCATGCTACTTTTTGCTTTTTTATACCTGAAATAAAATATCTATCATATGCCGGAACGCAGCCTAATGTTCCCATAAGAATTTTCGTTATAAGCGTAGAAGATAATTGATTTCTCACTTTTATATTTTTTACTTCATCTCGAATATTGCTATAATATTCATCTAAAAAGGCATTTATATTTTCGAGTAATCTTTGATTTTCTTCTCTTTTTAATTCTACGCAATCAATTCCTGCCAAAGGGTCATATTCCTCTTTTAACAATTCTTTTACAACCGGTATATGTATTTTATAATCTTTTTGCAAAAGAAATGACGAACCACGATACATCCCCCAACTTGCTAAATAAAAAGCTAATTGCAAGCTTAAATAATCCAATTCAGCATTTTTGTTATCTCGAGCATTGATAAAATTGGAATAGCAATGTTCCCATGATCGGTATCTGCCATTTTCGTCTTTTTTCAATGTATCATAAAATTTTACTGATGATTCTAAAATTAAATCAACTGTGTTCATCATTATTACTCCATATTTTGTGCCACTTGAGAGCCTTATAATTACAATATCATCTCAAACTCGCCCATTGTGCCCTTTTTGAAATAGCTTTCGAGGTCATAGGGTGTGTAAATTCCTGTGTCGGTGACAACTCCGCTGACAAGCTCAGGCGGCGTTATGTCAAACGCCGGATAATATCCCTTGAGTCCGTCTGCGGCGGTCTTTACTCCCATAGCCTGAAGCACAAAATCGGGATCACGCATCTCAATTTTAACCGTATCGATCGTCGTGTGTCCTCTGTCGGGCGCACCCGTTACGAAATACGGTATTCCCGTGTATTTCGCCGCAATAGCGATTTGATATGTGCCGACCTTGTTGACAACGTGGCCATCCATGCAGATAACGTCGGCCGCCGATGTGAAGACATCAACATTTTCTTTCTTCATTACAAACGCAGGCATATTGTCCGTAATAACGGTCGTGTCAAAGCCCATCTCATGGCAAACCGTCGCCGTCAGTCTTGCGCCCTGGAAATAAGGCCTTGTCTCGGGGCAGAAGATTCTGACGTTGTTGCCCCTCTCTCTTGCTACCTTGAGCATCATGCCGACTATCGTTTCACCGAAGCACTGGGTCATAACCGTTCCGTTCTGAGGGAACATGTCGACGAGATGTTCGGCAATGAGATTGATTTTTTTGTAGCGGAGATTGTTCGCTTCAATAGTGTGCTCAACGATTTTTTCGCTGACGTCCTCCCCTGCCGCAATCGCTTTCTTTGCCGCATCGAGGCATCCGCCCGTGATGAGCGTCATACGCTGAACGGTGGTCGGGCGTGCGTGCGAAATCGTATATGCCGCCTCGGTGAGGTAGCCGATCTGCTCCGCTTCTGTCTTGTCCTTACATTCGAAAGCGGCAAGTGCCATACCCATTGCCGCCGCAGTGTACGGTCCTGCGCTCTGTGTCACCATGTCCTTAATCGCCTGAGTGACCTCGTGATGATTCCTGCAGGTCACAAACTCGACCTTTCTCGGGTAAATTCGACGGTCAAGAATTCTCACCTCGCCGTTCTCGTACCATGCAACGTTTTCATATCTCAGCATAAAAGCCAAGCCCTTGTCCATTCTTTCCATTGTGCTACCTCTTATTTATAAAGCTTCTCAACAGCCTTGTTGAACTCAAAATAAATCTTTTCTTTATCGAGTGTTTTATACTCGCCGTTTTCATAAAGAATCTTGCCGTCAACCATTGTCATTGAAACATCGCTGCTCTGTGCGGAATATGTCAGCAGCGCCTTTTTGTCGAGTGCAGGCACCATGTGAGGTGCGTCGAGAGAAACAGCGATAATATCCGCCTTATTGCCGACCTTCAGCTCGCCGCAGTTCTCTCTGCGCTGAACCTTTGCACCGTTGACTGTCGCCATTTTGAGAACAGTATCGGCGTTCATAACCGTTGCGTCAAGCGTGTAGCCGTTATGAATTATCGAAGCGATGTGCATTTCCTCGAACATATCAAGATTGTTGTTACTTGAAGGGCCGTCAGTACCGAGTGCAACATTTATACCCATATCAAGCATCTTGGGAACAGGGGCAAAGCCGCTTGCAAGCTTCATGTTGCTGGTCGGGTTATGAACAACGCTCACTCCCTTGCGGCGGAACAGCTCCATGTCGCTTTCACTCAGCCATACACAGTGAGCGGCAAAAGCCGAGGACTCAAATGCGCCGAGGCTGTCGAACCACTCGGCAGGCGTTTTGCCGTGTCTCAGAATACACTCATCATGCTCCTTTTTCGTCTCCGAAAGGTGAATATGCAGGTTGCCGTTGTGTGCATTCATCTCGTCTATCAAGACCCTTGCGGTTCTCTCGTCACAGGTATATTCTGCATGAATACAATAATCAATCAAAACTCTTCCGTTAAAGGTGTTATTGTATTTTTCGTAATGCTCGATCGCTTCTCTCATTCTGTATGATTGCTCGGGCGTTTCATTCGGTTCGGCGGACAGGATGGGACGGGTGACATTTGCCTTCATACCCGACTCTCCGACAGCCTCAACATTCATTTGGGGTCCGTACATATCCGAAAAGCTGACTGTTCCTCCGGCAATCATCTCCAAAAGTGCAAGATAACTTCCTGCTTTGATTTCATCGTCCGTGAGTCTGTCCTCAATCGGAAATATCGTATCAAACAGCCACTGCTGAAGCGGCAGATCACTGCCAATTCCGCGAAGAAGTACCATCGGACAATGGTTGTGACAGTTGATGAGTCCGGGCATGAGCAATTTACCGCTCATGTCCTTTATTTCGTCAAATTCGCCTGTCGGCTCTTCCGTGCCGATGTAGCTTATCTTATCGCCGTCAACGGCAAGAAAAGCGTTTGAAAGCACATTGAATTTTTCATCTCTTACAAGTATATCTGCATTTTTAAAAAGAATTTTCATTTGTTCGCCTCATTAAAAAATATAATACTTCTTATCTCTCGGCTGAGAGTCGATCATCTTAAAAAGTGTGTCGTAGAAGCTGTGCGTTTCCTCTGCACCGACATTCATACCGATAACCGTTCCGTGGTCGCCGGGCAGGGTCGGCATAACGTTCCACTTGCCTTTTACGATATTCTCTGCGTCATATTCCTGATATTCGTCACCGATCGGATACCTTGCCGAAACAACGTTGACAAGTCCGTCGTTCGGAAGCCATGTTTCATCAATCTTGAAATCGGTTTTGGTGTTTGTCGAATATCTACCCATGAGCGTTGCCGGAATAATCAGGACAGGAAGCGTTGAGCTTTTCGGGATTTGTTTGCCGGTCAAAGCACTCGTCTCGGTTGTGAGATATGAATATGAAAAATAATAAACGCCGTCAACAAGCTTGATTTTCTTGTTCAATTCCTGTGCTCCGTCCGGTGAAAGATCGTATGCGGCATTATCGGTTCCCTCGCTGAAAACCGTATTTATAATCGATTCCGCCTGACTTTCGCTCGAAGCTCCGTTCAAGCCGAACTGTTCAAGGCGAAAATCATAAAAATCGCCTATCTGAGCCGTTTTTGCAACTCCGCTTGCGGCATAAACAAGGCCGAGAACCGTATTTACGAGTTTACCCTGATCCACAACATAGAAAAGTGTTGAGCCGTTATGAGGAGAACAAAGCGTTGTAACACTGTTTATCCAGTCCGCTTTACCGCCTGTGAAAAGACCTGATGTCTCATCACCCGTCGCCGCCTTTTCCGCCTCATCGCCGTACGCCATGAGTGAGGCAAGGAGTCTTACAGTCTCACCGCCGAAGCTGTGGCCTATGACGTTAATTTTAATGCGCTGACCTCTTTTCGTCTTGCCGCCCCAGTTCTGTACAATGGCATTTTCGGCAGTGTATTCCCTGCCGTACCTTTCATGCCCGTGTTCCTTGCTGTGCGCCTCACCGTAGTCAACCTTAGTTCCCGTCAGCTCGGCATAAAGCTCGCAGGTTCTGTCCCATGTGCTTGAAAAAGGACCGACCGAAGCAACGCTTACGCTGTAGCCCTCTGAATTGAGATATTCGGCAAGATTGCCCGTTGAGCTGCCCCAATAGGGCGAGGTTTGGTCAATCTGAGATTCGGGACCCCAGCCGCCGAGTCCGTGCACGAGTACATACGGGTATTGTACGGGATCTTCGCTTATCTTTGAGAGAAATGCCGAGTATCCGCCGAAGAAAAGCGGAGTTATCGCCGCAATGACAATACATGCGGCAACAACGATTGCGACAATCTTTTTTCCTGAAAACTTATGCTTTTTCTTTTCTGTGTTCTCTGTCGAAGTGCCGTCTGTTTTATCTTTCGTCTGTTCCTTCTCATCATCGACAAAAACCGGCTCCTGTTCATCCTTTAAAAGAAAATCCGTTGAAACGTCAAAGAGATTCGCCATTGCAAGAATTTTTTCCGAATCGGGCAAAGCTTTTCCGGATTCCCATTTTGAAACAGACTGACGTGAAACATTAAGCTTCTCCGCCAGCTCGTCCTGTGACCATTCCTTGTCACGGCGCAAGATCTGTATTTTTTCGGATATATTCATTGTATTACCCCTTTCGACCTATTAAAAAAAGTTGTTTTACACTGAGCATTATATCAATTTTTTTATGCTCTGTCTATCAACTTAGGTTGTCTTTTCTGAAAAAAAGCGTGTAAACCCGAGTTTACACGCCTGAAAATTGCTTAAAACAGTTTGATTCCGCCGAAAGGTCTAACGGAAAGAACATAGCATGAGCCTTTCGAGAAAACAGCTTCCATCTTCTCACAAAAATCATCAAGCATATCAAGCGGAACGAATGCTTGTATTGTTCCCGCAAATCCGCCGCCGTGAACGCGCCATGCGCCCTTGTTCTTGAGAAGATATTCGCACATTGCAAGTGCAACGGAAACGCTCTGATGCTCAACGTCCTTTGACGTAAAGACATTCTGATTATACATATATGACGAGCGACCGCTCTCTGTTACAAGCTCCTTGAACTTTTCAAAATCTCCGTCCTCAAGAGCCTTGACCTCAGCTTCGGCACGTCTGTTTTCACCGTAGAAATGCATTGCGCGAAGCACGGCACGGTCATTGACCTTTTCACGGACAAGCGAAATATTATCCATGAACTCATCCTCGTCAACCTCACGGAGAACGCTCTTGCCAAACACTGCCGCAGCCTTTTCCATCTCGCCTCTTACCGCCGCATAATCGTCGGTGAGGTCGGAATGATTTCCACCCGTGTCGATAATACAAAGCGCATGGCCGCAGGAAGCAAAGTCAAAATCGACCTTGTTAATAATCGGCCGGGACGGATCCTTGAAATCAATAGTGATGAAGCTGCCGACGGAGCTTGCAGTCTGATCAAGAAGTCCGCACGGCTTGCCGAAATATTTATTCTCGGCATACTGGGCAATCTTCGCAACCTCGACGGGCGAAACCTTGCCGTCATTATAAAGATGATTAAGAATCGTTCCGATAAGCACCTCATAAGCCGCAGATGACGAAAGACCCGAACCCGAGAGCACACGGCTCATGCTTGCGGCATTGAAGCCGCCGATGTTATATCCGTGCTCCTTGAAGCCGGCACACATTCCCCTGATAAGACCCGAGGATTTTCCGAACTCCTCAGTATGTACCTCAAGGTCAGATATATCAACCTCAAGAGCATCAAACTTAAAAGATTTCTCAACAATGATTCCGTCGTCTCTCTTTGCCGCAGCGGCAACCGTATCGAGATCAACGCTTGCCGCAAGCACCTTGCCGTGGTTATGATCGGTATGATTTCCGCCGACCTCGGTTCTGCCGGGTGCACTGAAAAGCTCAATTGAATCGTTATCGCCGAAAAGACGAACGAACTCATCAATTATAACCGCATCTCTTTTTTTCTGATCTTCAACAGCTTTATCGCTGAGATAGACCTCTTTTAATCTTGCGTCGAATTCGCCCGAAGCAAGCCTTGATTTCAATGTTTTTGCATCAGCCATTGTTTTTCCTCCTCCTTGACTGGATCTGAACTATTTTGCTTATGGCAAGCATTGATATTCCCATTAACAGGAACAGTAAAATAAACGGCAGCAGGAACGCCGTTGATAACGGGTTGAACACGTTACGACCGATGAACGTGTAGGAAGCCAGCAGCGGCGAATAACCGACAAGCGAGAGCAAAAGGAAATATTCATATTTAAAACCCATTGCGCCGTAAAGCTTGCTGACCTGATTTACCGGAATCCCCGGAACGAGCCGGAAGAGAGCCAGAAGCCAAGGGTTTCCCCTGCCGTCACGTTCAACGAGATAACGCACTGTTTCGCTTTTTTGGAGAATGTTCTGAACTCCGTTTGCACCGACCTTCGTGCCCCAAAAATATTTGACAGAATAAAGAACCGAAAGCCCCAAAAGATTTATCGGAATTGAAAAATACGACGGGAACACGGCACTTGTTACGGCGCAGAGAGCCGAAACCGGATAAAGGTAAATCGGGAAAACCGCCTTGAACGCATAAAGAAAAATTACGATCAAAAAGACAGAAAATTTTTCACTCATATGCTCAACCTTATATTCTGCCGAAGCAAGATATTCAAGATACCTCGAATACCAAAGCTGTATATCGCTGTTTCTTGAAAGAATCAACAAAATGATGAAAACGACGCAAAGAATAAAGCTGATCGCCGAAGTAATTTGCAAAAGCTTTATAACGCTGTGGTCTCGCTTATATTTATCCATCATCCTGCCCCCTTTCAAAACAGATATTAAATTTAGGACTTTAGCTCTCGGATTGAATTATCTGTGATATAATTCAGTTTTTAAATAATACATACGTTTACTTCTATTTAACTTTATTATTATACTTTTTTTCTGTGCCAAGGTCAATATTTTTCTTTGATATTATTTTGTTATTTACGGAAGCTTTCTGTAATAGGTTAGATTTGTTGTCTTACAGTATTATATCCGTATCAATCAAAGAGACTCCCTGCCGACTCTTTTCACTTTTCTTGCAGAAAATGTACCCTTGTTTCGTTTCGCCGCGAGGTGCCGCATTTTAATTATTTATCGGCTAAACAAAAGGAACCGCACATGGCAGTTCCCTGTTAACTGTTATTTTTTCTTTTTCGGCGGGATTTTGTAAATCTGCTTGAGCGTACCGTCCTTATCGAGCATAACGGAATCTCCCGCCTCGATATTTCTTTCATAGCAGAGCTTATCTGCCATCCTGATGCGCTGTTCTTTGCCCTCAGCGTCGGTTACAACAACCGTCACCGTAGCCTCGGCATCTTCGGGAACTCCTTCACAGCCGAAATCATCCTCAATGATTTCAATAACATTCAATGCCTTTTTGTCAAGTGATGCACCGTAAGCGCAGCCGAGTGAAAGTCCCACGCCAACACCAAAGCTCATTCCGATAGCTAAGTTGTCAAAAATTGCATTTCCCAAACACATTCCTATGCCTATGCCTATGCACATTCCGATCGGCATATACATTGATGCATATTTGCCTGTCGCTTTTTTATCCTCGGGTTTCTTTCTCATTAGAAATCATTCCTTATTTAAGAAAAATAACATTAAGCTTTGCAAGATATGATAAAACAAGCTGAATATAGAATACCATCTTCTCGGAAAGACTTCCGAGATTTTTAAAGATATTTGTAACATTGCTCTTAAGATTTACCGTGCCGTAGCCCTCAATAGTGCCGTTATTGTCATCAACTCCGTCATTGTCGTATGCAAACTTGTAAAGCACAGGCGAAGCGATACCAACAAGAAAAATCTCAGCCTTTGTATAAACTCCGAATTTTGAAATACAAAATTTAATAAGGCTGTCGGCTATCGGGCCGTAACCCATATCACCGAGAATGTTATTGACCGCCTTGAGAAGGACGTCGTCGGCAACGCCGGCAAAATCACTTCTGAAAATTGCGGCAAAGGCTCTGAGAAGAGTTGTGACCTCAACGCTGCTCATATCGAAGTGTTCACCGCCGGAATAGTGCCATGCAACCAAATCGGTTGCTAAATCCCAGCCTGTTTCGTAGTCGGAATCGGGAATTTCAATGCCGTATTCCTTTGCAATTGATTGCAAGCTGTTTTCGCCGCAGAGGGGCATTCTCAGTAATTCTATCAGCTTATCTACGGCATAAATAATCGGTTTTGAATAAGCTGCATTTTCGTCAATACCCATTTTCTCCGGAGAGAGAGAAAGCTCCAGTCTGTACTGAACTCCCGCCTTAAGATAACCCTTTGAAAAGGCTCTGAGATCCTTTTTCATTGCGGATATCTGCTCGTCGGTGTATCCCTTGGTAGCTGCCGTGAGAGCGTCATAATCAATCTTATCGACCGACCTCGTCTCATACTTGATTTCATTATCGTTATACTTTATGACCCTGTATTCGAGCGGATACATAGCCAATGAGGTTGTTGCAAAATCATAAAGCCTGTTGCCTAAAGCGCTTGTGTAAACCGTTGCGTCCGAGCAATGCTCGTGACCCGTAAACACCGTCTTAATTCCCCAGTCGGCAAAAAGTTCGGCGGTCGTGAAATGGAACTTAACAATAAAGTTTCTGCTGAGTACACGCTGAATCGGAAGATGGTCAAGCAGATTATGATGCATCATAACTATAGGATACCTGCCGTCTTTTTTTGCAAGCTTTGCCTGCTCTTTTACCCATTTAAGTTTTCTGCGGTCATACCGTCCTCGGTTGACTTAGTCGCATGATTTGTATCAAGTGCAATAAGGCGGTATTTTTTGCCGAGGTTTGCCGTATATGAACAATCGTCGTCTCTCGTTGTCAAGGCATGGTCATAGCCGAATTCAGCATAAATCTCCTTAAAACGTTCAAACGTAGTAGCCTGATCATTGCTTGCATCATGATTGCCGTTGATCACATAGACCTCCTTGCCCGATTTCTTTTCAAAATCGCGGAGCTTCTGTGCAACAGCAAGATGATCTTCAGGCCGTGAGCGACCTCTGTTTGCAAGGTCACCGGAAATGAGAACATATTCCACATCGTCGCTTTCGGCACACTGATTAAGGAACTCATCAATGATAAGTCCTGTTTCGTTTTCCATTTCGCAGCGTCTTATAGCGTGCCAGTAAAGCTCGGAATCGTTTGTCTTTTCAAGCTCCGCCTCAGGTGCACTGTAATGAATATCGGAAGCAACGGCAAAGCTGAGATCGTCGTTTTCCTTTGCGTTTGCCGCAATGCCGACAACCGAGAAAGTCATAACTGCAGAAAGAATAATTGATAAAATCTTTTTCATAATATATCCCTTAATTTTTACTGTTAAAAAGGGAGCAGTGAACAATCCTCACTGCCCCCTTCTTAAATAATTTATTCAGTTATTAAAGATACCAAATCCAACCGAAAAGAATATAAATGATTATCCACTGAAGGAAGGTATATTCAACCGTAACTTTTCTTGTTGCGGTAACGGAGCCGTCTGCCGTTGAGGCGGTAACCGTTGCCGTTCCTCTGAGCTTTGCGGTGATTGTACCGTCCTCACTTACATCAAGAACATTCGGATCTGAAGATGTCCAAACGATCTCCGCCGAATATGCAGCCTCTTCCGGATACACATTTGCCTGGAGCCTGTCGCTCTTCTTACAATAAATTGTGAAATCCTCTTCGGGAGAAATAACTATCTTTTTAACGGGAACAATAATCATCGGAATTTCTTCGTCAATGTGTTCTCCGCAGTTTGTGCAGGTAGATCTGCGTAAACCTACAGAACGGTATGTCGGCTCCTTGACAACTCTCCACTTGCCCCATGCATGACCCGTAGCCTTAAGCACTCTGCTGATACCGCTGTAGGTCTTGCACACCGTACACTGCTGACGAACATAGCCGTCCTCGGTGCAGGTCGCTTTTTTAATGTCATTGACAAACTTATGTCCGTTTGCCTTGAGAATTGTTTCTTTAACTACGTTTCCGCAGTCGAGACAGGTTTCCCTGATGTATCCGTCCTCGGTGCAGGTAGCCGCAAGAGTATCGGTCTTTTTATGCTGATGTCCCGTAGCCGGCTTTATTTCGTTTTTTAATATCTCCTTACAAACGGAGCATACCTCTCTGCTGTATCCGTCCTCTGTACATGTTGCATCTTTTTCTTCTGCAACAGTCTTGTGACCCTGTGCCTTGAGTACAGTCTCACTGATAATTTGATTACAGTCCTTACAGAAAATACGGTCGTATCCGTCCTCTGTGCAGGTTGCGTCCTTGTGCTGTACTTCTGTGTTTGCATGATTTGTTGCCGGAAGAATCTTATCGACAAGAACCTCTTTACATACGGAGCAGGTCTCCTTATAGTAACCGTTCTCGGTACATGTTGCAGGCTTTTCGTCGACAACGATCTTGTGTCCCGGAGCCTTTAAAACGTCATTTATGATAACCTCATTGCAAACGGTACATTTTTCTATATAATAACCGTCCTCTGTACAGGTTGCAGGCTTTTCATCAACAACCGTCTTGTGTCCGGGAGACTTGATTACGGTTTCACTGATTATTTTGTTACAGTCATTACATACAACGCGGTCATATCCGTCCTCGGTGCAGGTCGCGTCCTTATGCTGAGCAACGGTATTTTTGTGACCTGTTTTCGGCAAAACCGTTCTGCTTATCTCCTGACCGCAAGAGGTACAGACCTCGGAAATATATCCGTCTTTTTCACAAGTAGGCTCAACCCTTACGGTTTTTGTTGTATGATCCGTCTGTGTGGTATACTCCACTGTACAGATTTCATTGCATTCGGCACAGTACATTACCCTCTGACCGCCGTGTTGGCAGGTTGCAGACTCTATTTCGACCCAAACACCCGACTCAACGTGAGTATGAGTTGCAGGTATTGTATTGATAACGGTCGTACCGAGCTGAATATCCTGTCCCTCGCCGTTTTTATAATAGCACGAATCAATGCTTAACGTAAAATCGGAAAGCACAACACCGCGCTTATCTTCCTTTAAATATGTAAATTCCGCAATATCGAAAGGAGCCGAAAGCTCAACCGAATTTGCAAATGAAAGCTTACCTGTTTCTTTATTTGAAGCCAAAGCACCTTCGGTATTCTCGGCAACAAAAGCGTTGAGCTCGCTCGAATATTTAATCGACCAACGCTTTAATGCTTCGGATGTTTTAACAACAGCGTCAAAGCAAAGCGTTTTACCTTCCGCCAAAACAAGCTTAACGGTAACATGATCCTTGTCTTCCGACACCTTTTCAAGCTTGAACGTCACCGTGTCTGCGGCGCTTGCCGTTGAAACACTGCCGGCAAATGCCCAGATCGGTACAATCGGAAAGATCATACACACAACAAGCATTACGGCAATTAACTTAGAAGTTATTCTTTTCAATTTATTATCCTCCGTTTCTAAATAAGATTTCTACGAATATATGATAGTATATTTTCCTCTCAAGGTCAATAGTGCAATTTGACGAAATATAATAATTTTATGAATTTTTAGTCCGGTAAGGCAAAAACTTTTTAAGTCAACACCTTGATACCGCAACGACGCATTTAAAAAAAGTTAAGAAAAGATGTGTGAAAATGGAGAAAAGAATTATATCGTTATTCACTGTGTTTTGCATGGCTGTCGGCTGTCTTTGCCTGAGAATGTATGTCGTTTGCTCCTCGGGTACGGAGCTTGTTTCCTCCGGCTCTCACTATTCCTCCTTCACTTTATATAATATCAGAGGACAAATTACCGACTGCAGCGGGCAAAAAATCACAAGCTCCGATTATGAAAACTGTATAATTGCAAAGCCGTCGCTTAGTTCGCTCGACACGCTTCGTGAGCTGCTTGACAGCCGCACCTATTCCGCTCTGAAGCAACGAATGGAAAAGGGATCACCCGTTACAGCGAATATAGGCAAAAAAACTGTTAACCCCGACGGCAATATTATTTGTTTACCTGTATATAAGAGGTATGCATCTTCGCAATCCGCTATTCATATTATCGGATATCTTGACGAGCAAAATCACGGCGTGACCGGCATAGAAAAGGCTTTTGACAGGATTTTATTCTCCGACGAAGCCGTTGTTGCAAGAGTTCCGGTTGACGCTTACGGAAGGTCGCTCGGCGGTGCGGATATCGAGCTTATTTCACCTGCTCCAAGTCTCGGAAAAGTACAGCTTACAATTGATAATAAAATCCAATCGGCTGTTGAAAGAGCACTTGACGATTGCAACGTTCAACAGGGCTGTGCACTTGTGCTTGACGCAAAGAGCGGAGCTATAAGAGCCGTGGCGTCACGCCCGAGCTATGACCCGTACAGGGTTTCCGATTATCTCAATTCCGAAAGCTCGCCGCTTTTGAACCGTGCGCTTGAGAGCTTTGCCGTCGGCTCTATCTTCAAGGTCGCCGTCGCCGCAAGCGCCGTTGAAAACGGATTTTCTGATTTTCAATACACCTGCACAGGCTCCTGCAATATCGGCAATGTCAAATTCGGTTGCAGCAGCAACACCGCCCACGGAAAGATGAATCTGCAAAAAGCGCTTGAGGTTTCCTGCAACACATATTTCATAAACCTCGGTCAAAAGCTCGGCGCAAAAAGAATCGGAGAAATGGCATCACTTTTCGGTTTCGGACAAGGCTGCAAGCTTGCCGAAGGAACTTACTCCGAAAGCGGAATTCTTCCGACCTCGAGAGACTTGCAAAATCCCGCCTCACTGGCAAATTTTTCATTCGGTCAGGGCAGCTTCACCGCAACTCCGTTGCAGATCGCCCAAATGCTCAGTGCCGTTGCGAACGGAGGCAAATACAGAGAACCGTATCTTATTGAAGCCGTGACCGACCGTAACGGGCTCGAAACAAAGCACAAAAAGAAATATCCGACCGTTGCTATAAGTGAAGATTCAAGTTGTATCCTGCTGAAAATGCTAACCTCGGTCGTTGAAAACGGTAATGCCTCCCCTGCCCGTCCCGAACGTTTTTCCGCCGCAGGCAAAACAGCAACGGCACAAACGGGCATTTTTGACAAATACGGTAATGAAATATGCAACACGTGGTTCGGCGGATGTTTTCCTGCCGACGAGCCTCAATATATTGCAGTAATCATGAAACAGGGCGGTGCTTCGGGTTCCTATGACTGCGCTCCCGTATTCAAAAAAATAGCCGACAGCATAAATTTTTCCGAATAAATCAAAAAAATCATAAAAAACTCTTGAAATAGCCGATTCTATGTGATATACTTTTACGGCAAAACGCATGTAAGGTGTTTTATTCGGAGTGCATTTCGCATGAAATGTTCGGATATCAAGCCTTGCAGAGGCAAAACTAAGGAGGATTTATTTATGCCAGTAGTATCAATGAAACAGTTACTCGAAGCAGGTGTTCACTTCGGACACCAGACAAGAAGATGGAATCCGAAAATGGCTCAGTACATTTTCACAGAGCGTAACGGAATTTACATCATCGACCTTCAGAAGACAGTCAAGAAGCTTGAGGAAGCTTACCTCTTCGTTCGTGACGTTGCATCTGACGGAAGCGATGTTCTTTTCGTAGGCACAAAGAAGCAGGCTCAGGATTCCGTTAAGGAAGAAGCTATCCGTTGCGGTATGCCGTACGTTAATGCACGTTGGCTCGGCGGTATGCTCACAAACTTCAACACAATCAAGAGAAGAATCAAGAGACTTGAGCAGCTCAAGAAGATGGAAGCCGACGGAACATTCGATCTTCTCCCGAAGAAGGAAGTTATCAAGCTCAAGCTTGAAATCGAAAAGCTCGAGAAGTTCATGGGCGGTATCGTTAACATGAAGAAGCAGCCGGCTGCTATGTTCATCGTTGACCCGCGCAAGGAGAGAATCGCAGTTCAGGAAGCTCACAAGCTCGGTATTCCAATCGTTGCTATTGTAGATACAAACTGTGATCCGGACGAGATCGACTATGTTATTCCCGGAAACGACGACGCTATCCGTGCCGTTCGCCTTATCGCAGGCGCTATGGCCGACGCTGTTATTGAGGGTCGTCAGGGTGAGCAGGAAGCTCCGGCAGAAGAAGCTGCCGAGGAAGCTGCTGCCGAATAATCAGAACAAATTTAACGGCGGAATACTATATTCCGCCGAAATTTTAAATCAGGAGGAATTATCATGAATTTTACAGCTAAAGACGTTCAGGCTCTCCGTGAGAAGACCGGAGCAGGCATGATGGACTGTAAGAAGGCTCTTACAGAGACAGACGGCGACATGGACAAGGCAGTAGACGTGCTTCGCGAGAAGGGTCTTGCTTCCGCAGCCAAGAAGGCAGGCCGTATCGCAGCCGAGGGCGTTGTTGTTGCATATTATGACGAGGCAGCCAAGGTTGCTTCAATGGTAGAAGTTAACTGCGAGACAGACTTCGTTGCAAAGAACGAGAAGTTTGTTGAGCTTGCAAATAAGATTGCCGTTACAGTTGCCGAGAAGAATCCGGCAGACGTTGACGCTCTCCTTGCTATGACCCTTTCGGGCAGCGACGAGACAGTTGCCGACGCTGTTCAGGAGCTTTTCCTTACAATCCGTGAGAACATGAAGGTTCGCCGTTTTGTAAGAGTTGAGGGTGACGTTGCATCCTACATCCACGGCGCAGGCGCAGTAGGCGTACTTGTAAAATTTGACACAGACGTTGCCGGCAATGCAGAGTTCAAGGATATGGGCAAGAACGTTGCAATGCAGATTGCAGCTATGAATCCCGAGTATCTCAGCAAGGACTGCATCTCCGACGATGAGCTTGCTAAGATGAAGTCGATCACAATCGACAGCTCACTCAACAAGCCTGACACACTTCCGAAGCCGATTCTTAACAGCCTCTTTGCTAAGGCAGTTGACGGCAAGCTTTTCTCAGATGAGGATCTTGCAGCCTATGAGGAGCAGAAGAACAACAAGTTCCTTTTCAACTTCCTTTCAGACAAGGCTGTTGCAACACTCGTTGAGCTCGCTATGGCAAGCAAGGACGAGATCGTTGCCAACAAGATCTTCGCCGGCGCTGTTGACGGACGTATGAAGAAGCAGCTCAAGGAAGTTTGCCTTCTCGAGCAGGCATTTGTTCGCACAGACCTCTTCGACGGTAACGTTGCAGGCTACATCGCAGACGTAGCCAAGAAGCTTGGCGGTTCCATCAAGGCTGTAAGCTTTGTTCGCTTTGAGAAGGGCGAAGGAATCGAAAAGAGAAACGATGATTTTGCAGCAGAAGTTGCAAGCATGATGTAATTTCATCAATATAAAATGTATCCCCTGCTTCGGCAGGGGATTTTTTTGTTTTCGCTGACACCTTGTCAGGTTTCCTCTTTGAAACCGTTCGCTTGCCCTTTAGTGTGAGCTTTCACGGCTCATCCGTTACTGAAGGGTTGATTCAAGATAAAAGTGAAGAGTGAAAATAGTATGTAGCTTTGTGTATTGCATGTCCGCAAAGTCAGCTGAAATTAACGCGAATGACAAATGGTTGCCCTTACAAAAAGCTGAATTTTCAAAAATAATTTAAGTTAGATTTAATTTCAAGATACAATATGGGCATTGCACTATATGGTAAGTGCAAAAGAATGTTTTTACACAGAAATTCGGTTAGAGCACAATTCGTATGAATTGATTCTAACTTCGGCTCAAGGAAATCTGCAAATAAAAAACCGACACGAACGTGCCGGTCTTTTTAATATTATTCAGCCTATAACAGTGACCTTATATGCTTTGATCGTTTTAGGATTGTTCTTTGCGAGCTTTCCGTCGTAGGAGATTTCAAGCGTTGCTCCTATGGTGAGATCCTCACGGGTCAGCTCATTTCCGTTGGCATCATATATTTTATCCTTACCGCCGATGAACTTGATATACAAGCCGTCCTTATCGTAAAGCTCTTTATATACGCCGCCGAGATCCTGAACCTCAACAATAAAATTCTTATCGTCACCGTTCTTGATGCTGTAGTTTGCAATTATCGTGCTTGCGTTTGCTTCATCGTTCGCCGTCATTCCGCATGACGAAAGCATGAACAAGCCAATTAAAACAACAAATGTCAAAGAAACAAATCTTTTCATTGCTCAGCCTCTTATCTCCAAGACATATAAACAGTCTTACCGTTCTCGCCTACCGCATATTTTGCGCTTCTTGAAGACTTCTCGTACTCTGCAACCGAAAGTCCCACAAATTTAATGCTTCTTGATCTCTTCGGGGAGTTGTGTTCTATCGTTGTTGTTTTCTCAAGTCCGCCGATAAATGCCTGAGCCTGCTCAGCGGTCTGGAAATTGATTACATACTCAGCCCTTAACTTTGCCGTCTGATCCGGATTTACAACATAGCTGCCTGCGCTGAGTGTTCCGGGGGTGAAGCCCGTGAGCCACCATGTTGTTGTCGGCGATCTCTGGAATAAAAGATTGTACTTATTCTGATCGTCTGCATCCTGCCTGTAAACCTTAACGCTCATGTTGAGCTTCTCAGCATCCGTTACACAGTTGTAATATGTGCTGTTTGTAGAGCCGGGGTCACGGTTGTAAAGGCCAAGCTCCGCACCGATGAGCACAAGACCGTATTGACCCTTCCAGTACTGCATCATCCATTCCTTGTTGTTGTAGTTAAACTTAACACGGATGGTGTCATAGGAAATTGCGCCTGCGCCGGAAACATTATCGTATGTCTCCTCAAAGCCGAAGTTTCTCTGCCATGCGTCCTCAGCGGTATAGAAAACCTGATCCTTATTGCTGTACTTAAATCCGAAAAGACCGGTATCCTTTCCGTCCGGACCTACAACCGTCCAGCTGTCGGTTTCCGGGTCATATTTGAATTTGACCGACTGTGAAAAACGCTTAAGGCTTGCGTTGAGATCCTTTGCAAACTGCTTATAATCAAACTTTGTTTTATCCGTCTTATTGTTTGACGAATTGCCGCCGTTCGAGCCGCCGTTTGAGCCGCTGTTCGAGCCTCCGTTTGAGCTGCCGCCGTTGCTCGGAGTGTAGCTGCCGCCGCTGTTGCCGCTGCCGCCTGTTCCTCCGCCGACATAGCCTGCGTTTGTATCAAGCGTACCTATTGTGTTACCGTTTTGGTCGATAACATCGATCTGATTGACGGTCTGATCATATTTCCACTGCTTGCCGCAGTCGTTACAGGTATATGTACCGTCGCCGTTGTCCTTAATATTCGTTGACTGACATACAGGGCAGCAAAGCTGATTGCCCATCTGGTCGATCACAGGCTCTGCGGCTCCGTCATTTTTCTTAGTCTGACCGATAAAGTTACAGCCGGGTAATATAGTAAGAATAATGAGCGTGAGAACACAGATGATTGAGATCAGCCTGGTCTTTCTTCCTTTGTTTTCCATCTCTTCTTCTGAACCTCCGTAAATTTTTTATCATTATATCATATTACTTCAAAAAAAGCAACTGAATATTTTGCCTGCAAAAATCATTGACTAAAATGATAAAAAAGTATATAATAAATCAAATAATGGTTAGTGTGCCATATTGTAATAATTGTTAGGAGTTTTTTTATGAAGGAGATCGAGGCATCGTCCTTGAAAAATATAATTGACACTTTTCCGTTCAGCGGCGAGCCGATAAGCATCAAGTCAACCGATACCGGTCTTATTAACTCGACCTATATGCTCACCTTTTCAGACGGAAATCAGGACTTTCAATATGTTCTGCAAAAAATAAATACGAATGTATTCAAAAAGCCTGACGAGCTTATGTCAAATATTATGAATGTAACGGGCTTTCTCCGCAATAAGATAAATCTTTCGGGCGGAAATGCGGCACGGGAAACTCTGACGTTTCTTTATACAAAAGAAAATACGCCCTATTACCGCGATGAAAACGGCGGCTGCTGGAGAAGCTATAAGTATATCGGAAAATGCTATACATGCGACAAAATCGATTCCGAAATCAAGGCTTTCCGTTCCGGCAAGGCTTTCGGTAAATTTCAAAATATGCTCTCGGACTACCCTGCCGCGAATCTTTTTGAGACTATCCCCCATTTCCATGACACTCCTTCAAGATATGAGGCACTGAAAAAGGCTGTTAAAGATAACCTTTCCGGCAGACTTCAAAGCGTTAAAAACGAGCTTTCATTTGCTCTTGACCGTGAAATGGACGCTTCAAAGCTTGTTGACCTTGCCGCTGAGGACAAAATACCGATGAGAGTAACTCATAACGACACAAAAATAAACAACGTCCTTTTTGACAGCATCACAAACGAGGCTATTTGCGTTATCGACCTCGACACAATCATGCCCGGTCTTTCTCTCTATGACTTTGGCGACAGTATCCGCTCCGGCGCCGTAACATCGGACGAGAACGAGCAGGATCTCGATAAATACGGTCTTGATATTGCTCTTTTCAAGAGCTATACAGAGGGTTTCCTTTCCGAAGCCGGACATGCTCTCAACGATGAGGAGATTGCAAACCTTGCCTTCTCTGCCAAGCTTATGACCCTTGAATGCGGAGTGAGATTCCTAACCGATTATCTCAACGGAGATACATATTTCAAAACCGATTATCCCGAGCATAATCTTGTCAGATGCAGGACACAGTTCAAGCTCGTTGAGGACATAGAGAAGCATTTGGACGAAATGAACGCTTGCGTTGATGAGATATACAGGAGGAGTTTGATTGAAGGCTGAGAAAAAAGGAATTGTCATTATTTCGGCGGTCATAGCGATAGCCGTTGTCACGACAATAATCCTTATTCCTCTTTTAAGGCACAATTCCGTATCGGGATATATGAAAGAGGATATAAAAAATGTTGATAACATTTCCCTCATCTCCCGATGCAGTGAGATCGGCGGTAAGAAAAACTCCGTTGCCGGCGTTAAGGAAAGCGTAAGACTCGGCGCAAATGCGGTTATTGTTGACCTTTGTTTTCGCAAGGACGGAACGCCCGTAATCACCGATAACTATTCAAATGCCGACAGTGCAGAAACCGTTGAGGAGCTTTTCAAGGCGATGAGCGAGGATAAATTCAGGAAAATCGGGATTTATCTCAACATTGTTCAGCTTTCGGACATTTCAAAGCTTAACACCCTTGCCGTGAGCTATAATATGCTTGACAGGCTGTTTCTCATCGGTATTGATTCCGACCGATATGATCTCATAAGCTCGGACGATACAATAATTCCCATTTTGCTTGACTACACATTCGGCTCCGATGAGCTTGCGTCAGTTAAAAGCGGCAAATTCAAAAGACCCGATATTCTTGAAGAAAAGGGTGCGTCGGGACTTGTTCTGGACAATTCGCAAATTACACCCGAGCTGGTTGAGACTCTGAACGATTACGGCATTATTTTCCTCGTCGACGGAGTTGACGGTACTGCGGAAATGTGCAAAACCATACTTAACGGAACGGGAAACATCATTGTTACCGATATCAAAGAAGCGAGAGAAACGCTTGACAAATGGACTGAAAAAATACAGGAACGCTACAAAAAGTCCGTGGATAAATCAATAAAAGAGCTTTCAAAAGAAGCAGAATAATATTAAACTGAAACAGGAGTGGTAAACATGGCAAAAATTCTTATTGCAGACGACGAAAGCAAGCTTCGCAGACTGGTCTGTGATTTTCTCAGACGTTCGGGTCACACCCCCGTTGAGGCAAGCACCGGTCGTGAGGTCCTCGATATTTTCAATTCTGATGAAAAAATCGATCTTTATCTTCTTGACATCATGATTCCTGAGGTTGACGGATGGGAAATCTGCCGTCAGATTCGCAAGACCTCTTCTGTTCCCATTATCCTCCTCACGGCAAGAAGTGCCGAATACGATCAGATTATGGGCTTTGACGCAGGCGCCGACGACTATGTTACAAAGCCGTTCAGTCTTGCGGTTCTCATGAAAAGAATTGACGTTCTTCTCAAGCGTTCGGCTTCGGGTAAGGTAAGAACGGATAAGGACATAATCTCCCTTGACGGCTTGCTCATCAACAATGACGCTCATCAGGTTACAATTGACGGTAAGCCTGTCGAGCTTACGCTGAAGGAATACAATATTCTTGAGAAGCTTATTTCAAGCCGAGGAAGAGTATATACAAGAGAACAGCTCCTCGATGATATCTGGGGCTATGATTATGTCGGCGACACAAGAAACGTTGATTCCCATGTTGCACGTTTGCGCGGCAAGCTCGGCGTATGGGGCTCAAATCATCTTAAAACAATTTACGGCATAGGTTATAAAATTGAGGTGAACTGATTTGAGTCCTCCGAAGAATGCAGAGGACAAGCCGCTTGTCCGCAACATGAAAGCACAGGTATTTCTTCAATTTGTGCTCATATTCATGGTTATTCTCTGCGTTATCCTGCTGACTTCAACCTCGCTTTATACCAACATCATCACAGGAATGACGCTTTCAAATCTCCGTGATGCGGTCGATGAGGTTAAGCTTATTGATGTTACAAGGACCGACAATGTCACCCACAGCGTTGAGGAAATCGAGCGAAAGCTTTCTGTTTTCATTGAGGTATACAGCAAAGACCCGGGTGACAAGGATGACGAATACTCTCGGATTATTTACGCTAAATTCGCCTATGACAGTTTCTATGACCGTGAAGGAAAAAGATCCTACAGTCAAAGCACCACTTCATTTGTCGGTTTCAGAGACGGAATTTTTGAAATCGACAGAAAATACGGGGACGGAAGCTATGTCGGAAAGCTGAAAAATCTCAACAACACATATGAGTTCTATGTCCTTGCGGCTCCCGGCAGAAAAACGTCAACGCAGATTGTTGCAGCCGTTCCATTTTCTACGATTGAACAGCAGGCAAGAACCGTCAGCATAACAATGGGACTTATCATACTCGTTGTGTTTATTGCCGTAAGCATCGTTGTTTATTTCTATGTAACACAGATTACAAGACCGATCAAGAAAATCACCGAGATCACTCAGCGAATGGCAGTTGAGGACGATCCTAATCTCCGAATTCCTTCAGGCGGAAAAAGTGTTAATACCGAGGTTGACGCTTCCATCGAAAGCATCAACGCCATGTATTCATCATGGATGATAACCAAGGAAAAGCTTGCCGAAAGATCGGAATTTCTGCTCGAACAGCTTCACGAAAAAGAGCTTGAGAAAAAATACCGCGAGGATTTTATTGCCGGCACATCCCATGAGCTGAAAACACCGATAGCTATTATCCAGGGCTATGCAGAGGGAGCAAAATATGCGCTTGACGATAAGGAAACGATCAACGAATACTGCGATACCATAATCGACGAATGTACAAGAATGAACGACCTTGTTGTTAGCATGATGAGTCTTTCGAATATCCAGCAAAACTCGGATTCTCTCAACTATGAGAACTTCTCAATCACCGATTTTATCGCGGACGACCTTGCTTCCCATTCAATTGTGTTCAAAAAGCACGGGATTAAAGTTGAAAACCTCATTCACAAGCAAATAATAGGAAAGGCGGATTTGAAGAAGCTTCCGTTTGTTTTAAACAATCTTATTTCAAACGCAATTTCCTATATTGGAGGCGACCCGAAAATTATCCGCATCCGCTTTGAGGATGTCGGACTTTCCTACAGGATTTTTGTTTTCAATTCGGGCGACAATATCCCCGATGATGTTCTTGAAAAACTTTGGTTCAGCTTCTACCGCCACGATGCGGCAAGAATGAGAAACGAGGGACATTTCGGGCTCGGACTTTCAATAGTAAAAGGAATTCAGGACGCTCACTCCGAGCAGTGCGGTGTCAACAATGCTGAAGGCGGTGTCGAATTCTGGTTTGATATCGGAAAAGGCTCGTTTGACAGCGACGAAGAATAACAAAGCAACAGACTGTATCGGCATTGATCTGCTGATACAGCCTGTTATATTTTAGTCTATCTTTTTCTGAATAATTACTTCGCAAAATGCTCGACGATTCTCTTTGCCGCTTCTTTTGTATCGTCGGGGTCACCGAAAGCGGAAAGTCTGAGGAAGCCCTCACCGCATGAGCCGAAGCCGACGCCGGGTGTTCCGACAATTTGAAGCTCGTTAAGAAGATAATCAAAAAATTCCCAGCTACCCATATTGTTCGGACACTTCATCCAAACATAAGGGGAATTCTTACCGCCGACGTACCAAAATCCGCACTTGTCAAGAGCATCCATGATAACCTTTGCGTTCTTTTTGTAGACCGAAATACTCTCGTAGATCTGCTTCTGTCCTTCTGGGGTAAACACAGCCGAAGCACCCTTTTGCAGAATATAAGAAATACCGTTTGTTCTTGTCTCACGGTTTCTCGACCAAAGTGCATTGAGGTTCACGCCCATACGCTCAAGCTTTGACGGAACGATCGTATAGCCTACTCTCGTGCCCGTGAAGCCTGCCGTTTTGGAGAATGAGCAAACCTCGACGGCACAGGTATCCGCACCCTCAATCTCGTAAATACTATGGGGAACGTCATCCTCCTCGATAAATATTTCATAAGCAGCGTCGTAGAGAATTACGGCGTTTTTTTTATTTGCATAATCGACCCATTTTTTGAGCTTTTCACGTGTATAAGCCGATCCCGTCGGGTTGTTTGGGGAGCAGATGTAAATTATATCTGCGTCGATACTCTCGTCGGGAAGCGGTAAAAATCCGTCCCCCTCGCCTGCCGGTAAATGAATGACCTTTCTGCCGTAGAGCAGGTTTGTGTCAACGTATTCGGGGTAGGCAGGTTCAATTACAAGAACCGTGTTGTCACGGTCAAACATCTCAAGCAAATCGCCTAAATCATCGCATGCGCCGCTTGAAACAAAAACCTCGTCGGTCGTCATGTCAACATTCCAACCTGAATAATACTTTGCAATCGCTTCACGGAGAAACATTGCGCCGTGCTCGGGCATATAGCCGTGGAAGGTTTCTATCCTTGACTGGTCGTCAACAGCCTCATGCAAGGCTTCTATGACCTTTTTGCAAAGCGGATATGAAACATCGCCGACACCAAGCTTCAAAACGTGTTCGCCCGGGTGAGCGGCAAGATATTCGTCAGTCTTTCTGTAAATAGTGTTGAAAAGATATGTGTCCTTAAGCTCCGTATAATGCATATTCGGCTTCATTATATATTTACCTCGCCTTCAAAAGATATTCTTGCCGGGCCTGTCATCGTGACTGTATTATCCTCGGCAATATTTATTATGAGCGTTCCGCCGTCAAGCTCAACGGCAACATCGGCATTGTTGCGGCAAAGACCGATTGAAATTGCCGCCATAACCGTTGCACATGAGCCTGTGCCGCACGCCATTGTTATTCCGCTTCCTCTCTCCCAAACTCTCATTCTCAGCTTATTTTCGGAAATCGCCTGAACAAATTCAACATTTACGCCGTCAGGAAATCTGTCGCTGTGCTCCATAGCGGGGCCGACAGTTGTTATTTCCGCCTGACCGATATCGTCAACAAAGACTACGGCGTGAGGATTACCGACCGAAACCGGTATATATTCAACGTCCTTACCGCAGACCTCAATTCTGTTTACAAGACCCGCATCTGCTTTACCCATGTTGACCGAAACGGAATCGACCTTGCCCTTTTCGATTTTTAAATCAAGGGTTTTGATTCCCGAAAGAGTCTCAACGGTTATTTTTGTTTTTTTAGTCAAGCCCTTATCGTAGACATATTTTCCGACGCATCTGATTCCGTTGCCGCACATCATCGCTTCACTGCCGTCGGCATTGAAAATTCTCATCTTAAAATCGGCAATATTCGACGGTAAAATCCAAATCATACCGTCTGAGCCGATGCCGAAATGGCGATCGGAAAGCTTAATAGAAAGATCCTCCGGATTTTCGGGTTCTCTTTTTGAATAAACATAAACATAGTCGTTGCCGAGTCCCTGCATTTTTGTAAATTTCATTGCTGACGCCCCCTGAAAACAAAAAAGTCTTTAAGGGCGCAAAATACCCTTAAAGACGTCATTGCCTTTTATTTTATAATATGAGTCGTAAATCTTTTTCGCAAATATTTTAACCTTGCTTTACCGATTTGTCAAGTATTTTATTCGTCTTACATAACAGACGAAATAAAGGAAAACATATTGACGGATAATTCCAATTCTGTTATAATTTTTATGTACAAAACAAACAGTACAAAAGCTAAATACGGAGGTACATTATGAAAACACGTGTCGCAGTTATGGCAATCATACTTGAATCAAAAGAAAACGCCGAGCAGCTTAATACCGTTCTTCACGACTATCGTGAATATATCCTTGGCAGAATGGGGTTGCCCTACACAAAGCATGATATCAACATCATCAGCGTTGCGCTTGACGCTCCGCAGGATATAATCAACTCTCTCGCAGGCAAAATCGGCAGAATCGAAGGAGTAAATGTAAAAACAGCCTATTCAAACAACGAATACAACGTTTAAGAGCTTTCAAAAAGGGGCCGTCGCTAAATGCGACAGCCCCTCATTTTTTGTTCACTGTTACTCTGTATAAGCAACGGAATTGTCATAGAGCTTTTCGATATCCTCACTCGGCTTCTTTGTGATAAGCGTTACGACAACAGCCGCAATCATGCTTGCAACAAAACCGGGAATGATTTCATAAATACCGATATCCGAAAGGAACGCAAGCCAGCAGATATCAACAACTGCACCGACAACGATTCCGGCAACAGCACCGCCGAAATTGAAGCGCTTCCAGAAAAGGCTGAGCATAATAGCCGGTCCGAATGCCGCACCGAAAACGCCCCATGCGTTTGAAACGAGCGACATAATTGAGCCGGAGCTCGGGTTTGATGCAATAAGGAGAGCGCACACGGCGATTACAAGAACAACAATTCTGCCGGACCAAAGCATCTCTTTGTCGCTTGCCTTGTTCTTCCTGATAACGGGCTGATAAACGTCTGCAGAGAATGAGGACGCGGCAGCAAGAAGCTGACTGTCCGCCGTGCTCATCGAAGCGGCAAGAACCGCTGAAAGAAGAATGCCCGAAATAACGCCCGGGAAAATCTTACGAACCATTGTAATAAATACAAGTGAGCCTTCATTGATCTCCTCGTTAAAGCCAAATGCAAGACGTCCGATGATGCCGATAAGCGCAGCAAAGATAACGATGAGAACAGTCCATGAAATACCGATCTTCGCTGATTTTTTAAGGTCTTTCTGAGACTTGAGCGACATAAATCTGATTATGATATGCGGCATACCGAAGTAACCGAGACCCCATCCGAGACCGGATGCTATGTCTTTCCAGTTGGCAAAAGCGTTCCAGAAGCCCGGACTCTGCTGAGCGACAACCGCTGTGTCGGAAAGAGTGAGAACCGATGCGGCGGCAATCGGAGCGATAAGCATAGCCGCAAGAATAAGCATACCCTGGAAAAAGTCCGTCCAGCAAACGGCGTTAAAGCCGCCAAGGAAGGTATAGCCGACGATAATAACCGTTGCTATATACATAGCCGTGCTTTCCTTAATACCGATAACCGTATGGAAAAGTGTTCCGCAGGCCTTAACGCTTGAAGCGGCATAAACCGTGTAAGCGACGAGGAAAACAACAGCGCAGATGACCTGCAAAGCCTTTGACTTTGAAAGGAATCTGTTTGTGAGATACTGCGGAATCGTGATTGAATCGTTAGCAACGATAGAGAAGCGGCGCAGTCTCGGAGCTTCGACAATCCAGCTTATAGTATAGCCGATTGCAAGTCCGACAGGAATCCAAACCTGACCGAGACCGAGAGCATAGATTGAGGTCGGGAGACCCATGAGAACCCATGCGCTCATGTCGGATGCGCCTGCCGAAAGAGCCGTTACCCAAGCGCCCATCTGTCTGCCGCCGAGGAAATAGGTCTTTTCGGAGCCATCCTTACTCTTGAAGAAGAAATAGAAGCCTATTCCGAGCATAAACAAGAGATAGATGACAAAAACTACAATTTCTGAAATCTTCATATAAATACCCCTTTATGTACAATATCTTTATGATTATATCACAACGAGGTTAAATTGTAAACAAAATTTTACTGTTTTTGTCATTATTCCGTGAAACGTAAATACAGAAAAACGAAAGATATTGACTTTTACCGTAAAAGTGCTATAATAGCACCGATATTTGCGGATATGGCGGAATTGGCAGACGCGTTGGATTTAGGATCCAATATCTTCTGATGTGCAGGTTCAAGTCCTGTTATCCGCACCAGATATCAGGTGCAGTTTTCTGTACCTGATTTTTTATGGATTTATTTATTTTTGGCATTATTAGATAAATTAACCCTGTTGTATTTGTAAAAAAAATCTATTGACAATATCATTACTCAAAGTATAAAATTACATTGAATTCAGCCTTTTAGCTGAAAGGAGGTTGTGAAACAGTCAATGTCTTGTTTCACTCAGACTTAAAATGTTTCATAATATTCGTTTCAAAAAGCATCTAACAACATTTCAAAGTATTTTTTTAGGATTCTTTTTGATAATTATTATCGGTTCTTTGTTGCTGATGCTCCCGATATCCTCGGTTTCCGGAAAAGTGACTCCTTTTAACGAATCTCTTTTTACTGCGACTTCCGCGGTATGCGTCACGGGACTTGTTGTTCAAGATACGGGAAGCTATTGGTCAACATTCGGTCAGGCAATTATACTGATTCTTATTCAAATAGGCGGTCTCGGCGTTATTACCGTCGCCGCATCTTTTGCCCTTCTTTCAGGGCGCAAGATTTCCCTTATGCAACGCAGCACGATGCAGGAAGCTATTGCGGCGCCCAAGATCGGCGGTATCGTTCGTCTTACAGGCTTCGTTTTAAAAGCTACGCTTATTTTCGAATTAAGCGGCGCTGTAATAATGATGCCTGTTCTTTGCAAGGATTATGGGGCCAAAGGAGTTTGGCTTGCTGTTTTTCATTCGATCTCGGCTTTTTGCAATGCCGGATTTGACATTTTGGGAACAGACGCTTCGAAATATGTTTCTCTGACGCAGTACGTAAACTGCACTTCTATTAACCTTGCCGTTATATTTCTTATTGTAATCGGCGGTATCGGATTTTTGACATGGGAGGATATTTATACAAATAAGCTTCACTTCCGGCGATACCGTATGCAAAGCAAGGTTATCCTTATTACTTCGGCGATACTTATAATTGTTCCGGCTTTATATTTTTTCTTTTTTGATTTAAATAACCTTCCGATAAAACAAAGAATTCTTTCTTCTCTTTTTCAGTCGGTTACAACAAGAACAGCCGGATTCAATACTGTAGATTTAACCGCGCTGCAAGAACCTTCCATTGCAACAATGATAGTTCTTATGATTATCGGAGGTTCTCCGGGCTCAACAGCCGGCGGTATTAAAACGACAACCGTCGCAGTTCTCATTGCCAATTCTTTGGCAACGTTCGGTCGCAAAGATTCCTCCCATTTTTTTAAACGAAGAATTGATAATCAGGTTGTAAAAAACGCATCAACAATACTGATCATGTATTTGGTTCTTTCATTTACAGGTGCCGTAGCCATAAGCACGGCAGAGAAAATACCTTTTTTAAAATGTCTGTTTGAAACGTCATCTGCAATAGGAACAGTCGGATTAACACTTGGAATAACGCCGGAATTAGGTTTATTCTCTCAACTGATTTTAATACTCTTAATGTTCTGCGGAAGAGTCGGAGGCTTGACTCTGATATATGCCGCAATATCCAATACAAAGAAAAATATTTCAAAATACCCCTTAGAGCATATCACCGTAGGATAAAGGAGGATCATACATGAAGAACGTTTTACTTATCGGTCTCGGCCGTTTCGGAAGACATATGGCTATGGATCTCAACCGTCTTGATCATCAGGTTATGGCTGTTGACTTAAATGAGGAAAGAATCAACGATATTCTTCCATACGTCACAAATGCCCAGATCGGCGACAGCACAAACGAACAATTTATCAGATCGCTCGGTGTGAATAATTATGACCTCTGCATCGTGGCTATAGGCAACAATTTTCAAAGCTCACTTGAAACTACATCGTTGCTCAAAGAGCTCGGTGCTCAAAAAGTCATATCCCGTGCCGAACGGGATGTTCAGGCGAAATTTCTTCTCAGAAACGGAGCCGACAACGTAGTTTATCCCGAAAAACAGGTTGCGGAATGGGCTGCTATACGATTTACGGCAGATCACATTTTGGACTTCATTGAAGTTGACGATTTGCACGCAATTTGTGAGGTTGAAGTGCCAAAATCGTGGTACGGAAAAACCGTTGGTCAAGTTGATGTTCGACGCAAATACAATCTTAATATTATCGGCATCAAAAAGAATAATAATATTGACATGGCTATCTCATCTGAGACTTTACTCAATAATGATGTAACTCTTCTTGTTCTCGGCGACTATAAATCTTTACAAAAATGCTTCCAAATCTAAGGTCATATTATTTGTCTTACGGCTCCCCTCTTTTCCGAATCTATTTAAGTCATATATATCAAAAGGATCTGTACTTAATTTACATATCTCAATTGTGAGATACAACCAATAAGTAACTATACAATTCTATGAAAGGCAGAAATTGAGTGAAAATTATTGTTGTCGGAATCGGCAAGGTCGGTTATACTGTTGCAGATCAGCTTTCAAACGAGCATCACGACGTAACCATTGTCGACACCAATGAAAAAGTTCTTAATGCGGTTCTAAATAATCTTGACGTAATCGCCGTGCACGGTAACGGAGCTTCTCGCAAGGTTCTCTCCGAGGCAGGCGTTGAGGAAAGCGATCTTGTTATCGCCCTCACAGGAAGCGATGAAATCAACCTGCTTTGCTGTCTGCTCGCAACAAAACTCGGAGCAAACGGTACAATTGCACGTGTCAGAAATCACGTATATTATGAGGACGTTCGTCTTATAAAAGACAGTCTCGGTCTTTCAATGGTAATCAATCCCGAAAAAGAAGCGGCGGAGGAAATTCTCCGTATTCTCAAATACCCGTCGGCAAAGAATATTGATACCTTTGCAAAGGGTAAAATCAATATTGTAAGCTTTACAGCTACTAAAAACTGCACTCTCTGCGGTCAGGCGGTCAAAGATTCATTCTCGGGACTTAAAGCGAGAGCTCTTGCCTGTGCCGTTGAACGCGAAAACAAGATTTTTATCCCGTTCGGCGATTCCGTAATTGAAGAAAATGACGTTGTTGCCGTGCTCGTTTCGCCCAACGAAACCCCGATATTTTTTAAGGAGATCGGCTTGCCCGTTAACTCTGTGAAAAAGACAATGATTATCGGCGGCGGCAAAATCGGTCATTATCTTGCAACGGAAATGTGCCGCCTTAATATGGATACGACGATTGTTGAAAGCAATCCAAAAACCGCTGAAGAGCTCAGCTACCTTCTTCCGAAAGCAAACATCATATGCGGAGACGGAACAAACCGCGCTCTGTTGATGGAGGAGGGCTTGCGTGACGCAAACGCAATATGCTGCCTGACAGGTTTTGATGAGGAAAATCTTATTCTTTCTCTTTTTGCCAAAAAGGTTGTTCCCAATATAAAAACAATTGCAAAAATCAACAGAACGTCTTTCAATGAGGTTGTGCGCTCACTTGACATCGGCAGTGTTATATATCCCAAATTCATAACAGCCAGTCAGATTCTTCAGCACGTCCGTGCAAAGAAGAACAACATCGGCAGTAATGTCGAGACGCTCTACAAAATAATCGACAATAAGGTTGAGGCATTGGAATTTCATGTCAGCGAGGAAAGTGACATTGTTAACACTTCTCTTGAGGATCTGCTTCTTCACAAAAATGTTATTATCGGTTCAATTAACCGTAAGGGCAATGTTTTCATCCCCCGAGGTAAGGATATGCTTCAGGTCGGCGATTCCGTTGTTGTCGTAACTACGATCCAAGGTCTTTCCGATCTTGACGATATCATTAAGGACTGACGCCATGAACAAAAAAATGATAACCTATGTTTTAGGTATTCTTCTTATCACGGAGGGAGCACTCCTCCTTTTGCCGACATTGATTGCTCTTTATTATAAGGAAAATGTTGTTCCTTTTCTCATAACGATAGCGGCGACCGTTGCTTCGGGCTTTGTTATGACCAGATTTAAACCGCATGACAAAACGATCGTTTCAATGGACGGCTTTGCAATCGTTTCGCTCGGCTGGATCCTTATCAGTCTTTTTGGAGCTCTGCCCTTTTTCATCAGCAAGGAGATTCCGAATTACCTCGATGCCGTTTTTGAGGTCGTTTCAGGCTTCACTACAACAGGCTCAAGCATACTGACGGACGTTGAAGCACTGAGCAAGGGAATGCTTTTCTGGCGCAGCTTCACTCACTGGATAGGCGGTATGGGCGCACTTGCGTTCATCATGGCGATTCTTCCGCTTGCAAAAGGCGGTGGTAATCTTCAGCTTATGAAGGCGGAAAGCCCCGGTCCGGACGTTGAAAAACTTGTGCCGAAATCAAAAAGCACGGCGAGAATTCTTTACGGAATCTACGTTATAATGACGATCGTGCAGATTCTTCTGCTTCGCTGCGGCGGACTTTCGTTCTTTGAAAGCACAACGCTGAGCTTCGGCACGGCAGGTACCGGCGGATTTGCTATCGTCAATTCAAGCATTGCCGATTACAGCCTATACACACAGATAATAATCGGCGTTTTCATGATGCTTTTCGGTATCAATTTTAACTTCTATTTTCTTCTGTTCTGCGGAAAACTGAAAGCAGCGTTCAGAAACGTTGAGGTCAAGTCCTACATAGGAATAATGGCAACGTCAATAATTCTGATTGCATTGAATATCCGACATATGTTCGGCTCGTTCTTTGAGGCGCTTCATCAGTCGGCATTTCAGGTCAGTTCGGTAATGACTACTACGGGTTATGCAACAACCGATTTTGATAAATGGCCTGTTTTCAGCAGGACGGTAATGCTCATCGTTATGTGCGTGGGTGCATGCGCAGGCAGTACCGGCGGCGGATTCAAGGTTTCGAGAATTGTCATTCTTGCCAAATCGGCAAAGCGAGAGCTAAAGCGCCTTGCTCACCCAAGAAGCGTGAGCGTTATCACAATGGACGGCAAGCGTATCAGTGATGAGGTAGTAACGGGAACAAATGTATTTTTCTTCATTTATGTTGTAATTTTTATTGTTTCCCTGCTGATTGTCTCAATCGACGGTAAGGACATGGTTACAAATATTTCCGGAGTTATCGCAACGCTCAACAACATCGGTCCCGGACTCGGAGAAGTCGGACCGACGGGCAATTTTTCCGATTTCAGTTGGTATTCAAAGGTCGTATTTATTCTCGATATGCTTCTTGGCAGGTTGGAGATATTCCCCTTCCTTATGCTTTTCACTCCCAAGCTTAAAAGAAGTAAAATAATTAAATAATGCTAATTCAAAACGGTTATGTATACAAATTTTTTGTGTGGCAGGAAAAGGCGTGGCTTCGGTCACGTCCTTTTTCTTTTTTAATCTTGTAAAAGATTTTATAAAAACCACTCAGCCGGCTTCCATACAGTGGCGCCGAGATTAAACTTCTTCTGACCTTGGGTCGATGTGGTCATCGACACCTACGAATTGTACTCTAATCATAAATCTGCGTAACATTTATTCTCCGCACTTATCGCACCAAAAAAGTTTAATGAAATCGCTTTCGGTGTAGAAAAGCAACTTGCCTCCTCTGCAGGGGAGGTGGTTTCGACGGTTTGCGCCGAAGTCGGATGGGTTTATTCAAATTTCAGCAAACTCTTTACAAAACCATTCAGTCACAGACAAACCGCGACACCGTCTCACGGCTCGTTCATGCTACGGCTCTGAACGTCCACCTGACGTTCATTCACTACCCTAAAGGAGTGACCACGCTCAAAGATAATTTCTTTACAAAACAGGAAACCCGCCGCACCGCATAGCACGGCACAACGGGCTGGTGATTACCTGAATTTAAAAATAAACACTGAGGATGAATTATACGCTTAAAGAATAAGAGCGGCTTTAAGCGACATAGCGATAAATCTTCGCACGTCTCTGTGTCTCAAGCTCACGCTCACGCTGACGGCGAGCCTGCTGAGCAGCACGCTTTCTTGCAATTGCCTTCTTGCGCTTGCGAAGATAAATTCTCTTTGCGATAAAGCGAATAACCTTATCCTCAAAATCAATGAACTTCTGCTCGTGTAAAACTCCGAATATAACAAATAAAACTGCTGCTATCTCGATTAAAGTCCTTATTGCAAATGCTGTTGTCATAATTAAAACCTCCTGAATATAGCCGAACATTTTCCGAACGTTTGTTCTTTACAAGTCATATTATAACAGATTTTTTGCATTTGTCAACACATTTGTTCGATTATTTTCGCTTTTACAGTCCTACTTTGCGGACTTTAAACAAGTTTTTTTGAATTTTCAAGTAAAATTCGATTGTCAAGCGACCCGTCGGCAAAAAATTCGCTGATATTTTCAAGCGTTGTCGCCGCAATATTCGTCAGTGCCTCCCCTGTCAGAAAGCCTTGGTGCGAGGTCACTATCACATTCGGCAGACAGATGAGCCTTGTCAGGATATCGTCCTTTACTATCACTGTTGAATTATCCTTGTAAAACAGCTCCGACTCCTCCTCGTAAACGTCAAGGCAGGCGCCGCCGATTTTTTCATTGAGCAAGCCGTACAGCAACGCTTCGCTGTCAATAAGCGCTCCCCTCGACGTATTCACGATGAACACGCCTTTTTTCATTTTGTCAATGCTCCTTGCGTTTATCATATGCCTTGTCGACGGATTGAGCGGACAGTGTAACGAAATCATGTCCGACTCTTTAAACAGAGTGTCAAGGTCCACGTATTCAACCCATTCGTTGTTTTGAAACACATCATATGCAAGAATTCTCATTCCGAATCCGCGTGCGATATCAATAAAAGCCGCTCCGATTTTGCCCGTTCCGATAACGCCGACCGTTTTTCCGTACATATTAAAACCGGTCAGTCCGTTCAGGCTGAAATTGAAATCCCTTGTTCTGAGAAATGCTTTGTGGATTCGCCTGTTTAATGTCAAAAGCAAGGCCATGGCATGCTCGGCAACCGCATGGGGTGAATAAGAAGGAACCCTGACAATAGGAATTTTTCCGTCGGCATAAAGAATATCGACATTGTTATAACCGGCACAGCGCATTGCAATTAACCGAACTCCGATCTTATCAAGAGCGTCAATTGCAGGCGCGGAAACATCGTCATTGACAAAAGCGCAGACGGCATCAGAGCCCTCGGCAAGCTTTGCCGTGCGTGCGCTGAGCTTCGTCTCAAAATAGTTTATCGTGAAGCCGTACTGCTCGTTTATTAAATTAAAAAACTCCCTGTCGTACGGCTTGGTATCATAAAAGCTGATCGTTATCATACAATCCCCTCCGGAATTAGCATAAACGGTCAGCTTTTATTTATTCATTTAATTATTCTATATATAAGCTTTTGTGCAGGCGGCTTTTTATTGTCGAAGGTGAAAGCCTCAAAAAATTCTCGCTTCGCTTCTTCGATTTTACTTTCATCGTCGGTGTAAAATATCGCCAGCGTATCTCCCTTTTCAACACGATCCCCTGTTTTCTTTTTGAGGACTATTCCTGCGCTCGAGTCGATCGGGTCGCCTTTTTTCTCACGTCCTGCGCCGAGGATTACAGACGCAAGCCCGATTTTTTCTGCATCTGTATGCTCAATATAACCCTCTCGCTCGGAAGATATTTCAACAGTATGCTTCGGTTGTTTAAAAAGTGAAAAATCGTCAACAACACCTGCATTTCCGCCCTGAGCGGAAATCATTTCGCAAAGCTTACTGAGCGCCGAGCCGTCATCTATTGCGCCCTTTGCCATTGCATAGCAAGCCTTTTCGTCCTCACCCGTCACCATGCAAAGCATCTGCGCCGCAAGTGTGAGACAGACATCTGTCAAGTCGCTTTCTCCCTCACCTTTGAGCGTTTTTATCGCTTCGATGACCTCAAGCGAATTACCGACGGAATTGCCGAGCGGAATATCCATATTCGTAATCACTGCTGTTACGCTTCTGCCTGCCGATTTGCCTATAGAGACCATTTTCTTTGCCAGGTTTTCGGACTCCTCGAAGGTTTTCATAAATGCACCGCTGCCGGTTTTGACGTCGAGAACAATTCCCTTTGAGCCTGCGGCAAGCTTTTTACTCATTATGCTTGAGGCAATCAGGGGTATGCTCTCAACGGTCGCCGTAACGTCACGCAAAGCGTACAGCTTCTTGTCCGCCGGGGCAAGCTCGCCCGTCTGGCCTACGATGCAAAGTCCTATATTGTTGACCTGCTTTATAAACTCGTCGGGGGTTAATTCTGTTCTGAAGTTCGGAATTGCTTCAAGCTTATCGACCGTTCCTCCCGTGTGTCCGAGTCCCCTGCCGCTCATTTTTGCAACCTTGCCGCCGCACGAGGCAACTATCGGGGCAACAATCAATGAGGTTTTATCCCCCACGCCGCCCGTGCTGTGCTTATCAACAGTGAAGCCGTCAATACCGCTGAGGTCGATTTGATCGCCCGATTCCGCCATTGCGAGCGTTAATTCAGACGTTTCTTTTTCCGTCATGCCTTGAAAATAAACAGCCATGCAAAAAGCCGCCGCCTGATAATCGGGAACGCTTCCGTTCGTGTAGCCCTCGACGAAGAAGCGTATTTCATCGCCGCTCAGCTCACCGCCGTTGCGCTTTTTATGAATAATATCGTACATTCGCATAACTATTCTCCTGAAAATCAATTGGTCTGTATTGTTGAAATATACTTATCAATTCTTTGATTTTGTTTATTTGTAAAATCTTTTTCACTCAAAAACTCGACAAAGTAAAATTTTTCTCCGTTCATTTTAATGAAAAATACGCCGTATTCCGTTTGACCGTCAACATAATATTTCATTTTAAATACCTTGGCTCCATTTTGCAAAGACGATAGCCATTCTCCGTTTCTTTCAAGCCTTTCTCCGTCATATGTTTCCTGTATATTCTGAGCAAATTCCTCAACAATCTGATACGGAGAACTCAATTTGCAGCACTCATATACATCGGAGAATTCTTCGGATTTATAATTATAAATATTCACGACCATATTGTCATAAGATGAATAGGCAGTGTATTGATCAATGTCATCGTTTGTTTGTATATAGCCTTTATAAAGTTCAACTGTACAGCCGCCATAGCTTATGAATGACGGGGTTGAATAAAAGACCGCTTGAGCTGAGATAATTGCTACCGTCAATACTGAAGCAACAATTTTCATTGCAACAGAATTATTATACCCACCGTTTTTCTCTTCAACATTCAATCCTGTTTTACTCTTTAAAAACTCTAAAAAATCATTGACAGATATCGCATTGTCAAATTCACAATTCTTTAAGTAACAAGTTATTTTCTTCTTTAAAACAACAAACACTCCGTTTTCTGACCTTGCAATACAGCTCACCATAGGATATTTTAGCTCCGAACGAACCATACCGCTGTCCACAACAATATGTTCATCCTCAAAGGAAATTGAAATAATTTTGTTGTGCTTTTTTATTTTTCGGTATGCTATATAAGCTATTAAATCGTCATAAAAAATTGTAAAAATCATTATAAAAACAGCGAAAACAATACTCCTGAATGAATAATATATAAAATTCATTGCAAGCATTATAAAAGAAATTAAAACGGTTACAACACACGAAACAACATATAATTTGTTTTTTCTGTGACCGAAGCAATAGCTTTCTTTTAAATCGCCTAATGTTGTATTATCCTTTGAACTGATAAAACGGATTACTTTTTCTTTTCCGATATTGTCTTCCATTTTCTTTTCTTCCATTTTCTTTTCCTCCTTTTTTATCAGCATACCATATATAGATTGTTTTTTCAACAAATAATTATGCCAATTGTTTATATTGATTTTTGGTACTTTTATCTAACAATACAAACAGACCCACACAGCCGTAAAGCCGCATGGGTCTCGGTAAAATTTTATTTTAAATAGGGCTTGCGTTCCGTATCAGAATGTTCCGCCGCCACCGCCGTAGGTATTACCCGACGACGATTCATGCGTACTGCTGCCTGAACCGCTGTTGCTGTCGTTATCCTGCGGTTTAGCGGTTTTTGTCACATTGCTGTAAAGGAATATATCGTTGCTCTCGGTTATATTGAGGCTGCCGTTTTTGAGATAGTTATTTGCCGCCGCCTGCATATTTACCGTATGAAGCTTCCTCTTCATGCTGCCGACAACGATAAATGCAATAACAACGCCTACAGCTATTGAAATGAGAATCCATATCGGCGGAGGCAAAACCGAGCCGTCATCTTCGTCATCTACAGCACCCATCGGTTCGTCATAAACATTGCCGTTCTTGGCATCGGTTATGAACTCGTCGCAAAGACGTCCGAAGTATTCCGCCGCAGCATAGTAATTTCCCTCACCGAGGTCGCCCTTGATCTGATTGCCTATGTACTGAATTCCTGCATCGGTGAACGCCTGAATAGCATATCCTCTCGTTGCGATATACCAGTCACGGTTCTCGAAGCTGACAAGAAGCATTATACCGTCCTTGTTTTCGCCGTAGCCGTAATTATGTTTCTCGTAAAGAGCTTCGGCATAATCCGAGGTTCTCTTTCCGTCAAGGCTGTTTGTAAAGCAAATTACGATATCCACCTTTTGCCTGTTTGCAATTTCGTCAAACTGTTCAACAAGCTTATCTTCCTCTTGCTGCGGAATTACACCTGCATAGTCAATCACCCGGCTGTATTCATCGGCAAATCCGTTGATTTCCGTAGAATCAGTAACCGCAAATGCCGGTAAAACCATACAGAAACAGAGAACAAAAGCGAAAAGAATTGAAACTATTTTTTTATTCATGACTCAATCCTCCTCATATAATTCCCAAAAGGTTTAAAAGTATTGTTATTCCGTATGTTACAATGCTTGCGCCGACTGCCAGACCTGCGAACCACTTGAGCGCCGCAGCTGTATCAATCGGAAGATTTCCGACGAATTTACCTGTCTGTCCGTTCATGGCAAAGGTGTATTTCTCGTTTTTCCACGTCGTGTTGAGAATCCACACAGGATACAGGGCATATTGGGCTTTTCCGTTATGCAGATTTACGGTCGAAGATTCCGCCTCAACGGAAGTGTATCCCTTTACCGTAGAGGCAAATGTTTCTTCGGTTGAGCGCTTGATTCGCTCGTTGGCTCTGTCAACACTTTCGTCCGCCGTAACATCGTATTTGTCGGCAAGATATCCGGCAAGATACGCTGTCTGAAAATCGACGGCATCGCCGATATTGAACGGTTCAACCGATTCCATAAGGTCATCCGGCATCTTTGATGAACCGTCGACCGGAACATTTTCAAATCCGACCGTGCCTGCTCTGAAAACATTGTAATAGCTCGTTTCGGTATAATCGTACTTACTGTCGCTCCATGTCCTTACACTTGTTGCCCGGTAACGCACGCTTGCATCGGCATCTGCGTCAAACAGCCAGAAAGGAACATAAATTCCCTTAATTTCATCCAGATGATTTTGACTTTTGAATACCTTTGGCAAAAGGCGCTTGCCGGTCAAATGCTTTTGCAAGCCGTCTTTTGCGGCTTTTTTATCCAGCTTAAACGGGATAATGATATCGGGCTTCAATGCTCCGGAAAACTGACCCATCATAACAATGGGATTGCCGCAGAACGGGCATGAGGTTGCAGCCGTGGTCTCGTCGCCGACGATTTCTCCGCCGCAAGACTTGCAGACATAGGTTTTCAAGCCGTCCGTCTCGCCGCTCTGCCATTCGCCGCCGGCCGAGGTTTCCCACTGCATACTGTCCTCAGAGTCTTTTTTCAGGCTTTCGTCGTAGTTTTTGAGTGTTTCAACGTCAAATTCCGTGTCGCAATACGGACACTTCATCTTCTGACTTTGACTGTCAAATTCAATTGCTCCGCCGCAACAAGGACATTTATATTCCTGCAATACGCTCAAAGCTCATTCCTCCTTTATGATGCTTATCACTGCTTGTCGTTATCGTCAAACGGGTCGCCGCACTCAGGGCAGAACTTCGGAGGATTATGAGGATCCTCAGGCTCCCAGCCGCACTTGTCGCAGCGATAAAGCGGTGCTCCCTCAGGCTTCTTTGCGCCGCAGTTCTGACAGAACTTACCCTTGTTTACTGCGCCGCACGCACATGTCCAGCCGTTATCTGCCGTCGGCTTCGGTGAACCGCATTCCGGGCAGAATTTGCCTGTTACGTTCGCTCCGCATGAGCATTTCCAAGCGTCTGCCTGTACCGGCTCGGGCTTCTTTGCGCCGCATTCGGGGCAGAATTTGCCCGTTACCGTTGCTCCGCACGAGCATTTCCATGAGTCTGCCGCAGGTGCTGCGGGTGCAGATGCTGCCTGCTGCTGTGCGCCCATATTGTAAAGGTTCTGAGCAGCTCCGAATCCGCCTTGTCCGCCCATTCCGACCATGCCCATTCCCATGAAGCCTGTCATTGCGCCTGCCGAGTTGCCTGCTGCTGTCTGCATTGCATCTGCCGTTGCGTTCGTCATTCTGCCTGCCATCATAAACGGATTGGAACCGATGCTTGCCGCATCCTCCATCTCGTTTATCTTCTTCATGTCCTCATCTGTGAGCGTAATCGGGTTAAGTGCAATCTTCTCAACAGAAATACCTCTGTTCTCTACCCACTCATCCTTGAGGGCATTGTTCATTGCAGCTTTGAGCTCGCTCGCTTTTGACGGAATCTGTGCCGGTCTCAGTTCCTGCTCGGCAAGTGCGCCGAATGCAGGCTGAAGCGCATCTATGAATTCAACCTTGAGCTGATCATCAATCGCATCTCTTGTAAATTCGCTTTCAACATTACCGCAAAGTCTTGTATAAAACTTGAGCGGGTCGGAGATTATGTAAGTATAAACGCCGTTACAGCGAACCTGAACGGTTCTGCTCATGCCGATTCTGTTGTTAACTACCTCGAACATGATGGGGTTTGCCGTGCCGAACTTGTTGCCGATTATTTCCTTTGTGTTGAAATAGTAAACACGCTGATCCTTGCCTGTGTCACCGCCGTAGGTGAAGCGCTTGCCGATCGTCTTAAATGTTTCTTTAACGCTGTCACCGAACTTGCCCGAGAAAATGCTCGGCTCGGTCGAGGTATCATAGGTATACTCGCCCGGCTCGGCGCAGACATCGACAATCTTGCCCTGCTCAACGATAATCATACACTGACCGTCGGCAACGGCTATTCCCGAACCGTTGGAAATGATGTTGTCATTGCCCTTTGTGTTGGAAGAACGACCGCTTGTGCGCTTCTCGCCCTTTCTCATAAGCACCTCGTTCGGAAGTGCGTCGCAGTAGAAAAATTCTTTCCACTGATCTGCAAGTGTTCCTCCTAGTGCACCTGCTCCTGCCTTAATAAGTCCCATTGTGTTTGCTCCTTTCAGAATATATATATTATTTTTTTATAAACAATACTATCAAAAACAGGGTAATTCTATTCTTGTTATATCAGCACACCGTTACAATGATCTATTTCGTGCTGAATTATCTGCGCTGTGAATCCGGTATAGGTTTTCAGTCTTATTTCAAATTTTTCTGTTTGATATTTTATTTTGATTTTCTTGTACCTTTTGCATTTTCTCGGTCCGCCGATCAGAGAAAGACAGCCTTCCTCCGTTTCAAAAGGCTCGGTTTTCTTTATGATTTCGGGATTGAACATCGTCACATATTCTTTTCCGTCGGTAAAGCAAATTATCCTTTTCCGCTCACCTATCATGTTTGCCGCCATTCCGACGCAGGTTTCGCTGTGTGCTCTCAGCGTATCAAGCAGATCCGACGCAATGCCTGTATCCTCGGCGGTGGCTTCCGCAGATTTTGCGGCGAGCCGTATCGGGTCATGTATAAGCTCCCTAACCATTTCTTTTGCTCCTGTATTCTTTTTCTATCCACGCCATAAGAAGATTGACTATTCTCCGTTGTTCGGACTCTGTAAGTTCCCGTCCCTGCGGTACTCTGTACCATTTGTTAAGACATCCTCGACAGCAGCACGCACAAGCATGCTGTGCGACAAAGACGGGGTGTCCCCTCATCGGCGTCTGCTTTCCGTCATTTGGAATTTCGGCAGGCGCGAGCCTTTTCGCAACAAAATCGGCGGCATGCGAACGAATCACATCAAACCCTTTTTCGTCGATATACCTGACATTCTTCTCGTCAAGATGAAATCCCGAACGGAATTTTGATTTCTGAAGCTTTGCCAGAGCCTCATCAACTGTCTGCATTCTTATTCTTCCTTATCGCTGTTATTCTTCTCATCACGGATAAGCTTTTCAAGTATAACCTGCTTTGCGATTATTTTGTTCATTTTATCGTGAAGATCTTCAATCATTATCTCCGTTTTGAGATTGACCTTATAATCGTTCTCTGCACGGCGGCGATCCTTCTCCTCCTGACGGTTCTGACTCATCATAATGAGCGGAGCCTGAATTGCCGCAACGCAGGAAAGAACAAGATTAAGCAAGATAAACGGATACGGGTCAAATGCACGTTTGGCAAGAAGAACATTGCCCACCATCCAAAGTATCAGTACTGCCGTAAACGAAAATATGAAGGCCCAACTGCCTGCAAATTTGGCAATTCTGTCGGCGGCACGCTGACCGACTGTATATTTTTCCTTTTGAGGATTTGCGGAAACGCGGCTGTTCGCAAGCATGTTAAGTATTTCCTCATCGGACATATCATGCTTTACATCGGAGATTATTTCTCTGATAAGCTTTTTATTTGATTTCACAAAGAAGACTCCTTTGTTCTTTTATAACACGATTATAGCATATTATTATTCATTTTGCCAGTACTATTGACAAGAACTTTTAAATTGTGATAGAATTTTTACAAATATTTATAGAGGTAATGTAAAATGAATACAAATAAAATTGCAGTTATCACCGGTGCAGGTTCCGGAATCGGTCTTGCAACAGCTCGGATGCTGCAGGAAAAGGGTTATACGGTCTATAATCTCAGCCGACACCCTGCCGAAAATGAGAAAAACAAATTCATCTTTGCCGATGTTTCCGACTCTTTGACTATAAAAGCTGCAATTGATAAAGTCATTGCCGAAAGCGGTAGGATTGACCTGCTTGTAACCTCGGCCGGAATGGGAGTTTCGGGAGCAATTGAATTTATTGAGGAAGAAGAGATGAAGCGTCAGTTTGAGGTCAACCTCTTCGGCACGATAAATACAGTCAAGGCTGTTTTGCCTCAAATGAGGAAGCAAAAGCGTGGCAGAATTATTTGCATAAGCTCCGTAGCCGCCGTTTATTCAATTCCGTTTCAGGCTTATTATTCGGCATCAAAGGCAGCCATAAATTCCTTCGTCGATGCCCTGACCAATGAGGTCAAGTCCTTCGGAATAGAGGTAACCTCAGTTATGCCCGGCGACATTTCAACCGGATTCACCGCCGCAAGGATAAAGTCAAATGCGGGTGACGACGTGTACTCGGGGGTTATCGGTTCGGCTGTTTCGGCGATGGAAAAAGACGAGAAAAACGGTATGACACCGGATTCTGTCGCAAGACTTGTTGTCAAGCTCGCCGAAAAGAAACACGTCGCTCCCCTTTACACCGCAGGATTGCAGTATAAAACGCTCGTATTTCTTTCGAGGCTTTTACCGCACAAGCTTGCAGTGAAAGTCGTCGGCGGAATGTATAAATAAAATACTGCTGCACTTAGCGTAACAACTAAATGCAGCAGTTGTTTTTTTATTCGGCTTTTTTCGGCAAACAAATGTAATGGTGAAGAATATTGATATCCTCAGGCATATAAAGTCCGTGAGAACCGCAGCCTGCATCAATCTCATGGCATCCGTGATCCATCGCAAAGCCCAAGAGAGTGTTGTGATTTTTCCAATTATTGCGAATCAACTCGCAAAAGATTGAAAACACCTGCGAATTTTCGGTAAGCTGAGCGAGCGTGTTCGGATCTTCGGGACCCTTGTGATGCATTATTGCATCAAAGTTTTCGTTATAAACAACTATCAAATCATATTTATCCTCAAGAATAAGCTCACAAGCCTTTGCGTTGATTTCAGGAACGGTTTCATAGATAAAATAATCCATGTCGCGCTCAAGGAATATCTTGCCGATCGAGCAGGTCGTATCCGCAATAATTGCCGCCTTTTTTCCTGCACGGATAAATGCGTCAAAAATCGTGTCTATCGTCAGAACGGGCTTTTTATATACCGTGATACCGTGAACCTCAGGCTGTGCACCTGTGTACATTGTCGCAAAACACACGGGAGTGACCGACGGCATAACCGTTGCAAACGGCACATGAAGCTCCGTGCGGTCAAGCGTATCGTCCATAAATTCGGGATATTTTTCCTGCACCCATTGCGCTACCGCATCGGGATTATACATAAAGAGCCTGTCGGCTTTTTCTCCGTTGAATTTTTTTCCGGCATAGTCAACGATGACCTGAGCCGCCTCTGCCGCCTCTTTCGGCGGTTCGACACCCATAACCTTGCACAGCGCCGCACACAAGGTGTCGAGTGAAAGACTGTTAAATTCGTCCATTTTATACACCCCTTAATTTATATGGGTTTATGATATCATATCAAACGGTAAAAAGCAATAAAAACTGCCGCAGAAAACTCTGCGACAGCATTTTTTATAAAATTTTATTTAATCACTCTTACTCTGATAACGCCGTCGATTGCTTCGAGGGCGGCAGCGTCTGCCTCGGAGTCAACAACCGAGTAACCGTATGCTCCTCTTACTGCGCTCTTTGCGTCTGCACCGAGTACAGCCTTAACTGCGTCTGCGGCGTCAGCCTTGTGAATAACACAGGTTCTTGCACCGTCAACCTTGTCAAGCGGCATTCTCGGCATATTTACCGAGTTTACGATCTCGCCTTTTTCGATGTAAGCGATAAGCTCATCGGCAGCCATAACCGCACAGTTGTCCTCGCTCTCGGGAGTTGATGCGCCGAGGTGCGGAATAGCGATAACGCCGTCAACGCCGATAACCTCATCCGACGGGAAGTCCGTAACATAAGCGGCAGCCTTACCGCTTTCAAGTGCCGCAATCATGTCTGCGCTGTTTACAAGTCCTCCGCGGGCAAAGTTGAGAATTCTTACTCCGTCCTTGCAAAGTGCAAGCGTGTCCTTATTGACTGTATCTTTTGTTGCGTCATTGAGCGGAACGTGAATTGTGATGTAATCACTCTTTTTAAAGATGTCGTTGATGTCCTCAACGATCTCTGTATCTGCCGAAAGAGCAGCCTTAACACCCTCGGAAAGAAACGGGTCATAGCCAACGATTTTCATGCCGAGTGCTTCTGCAGCCTGAGCAACCTTGAAGCCTATTGCGCCGAGACCGATAACACCGAGCGTCTTGCCCATGATCTCCGGACCTGCAAACTGCGACTTGCCTTTTTCAACGAGCTTGCCGACATTGTCGCCCTCGCCCTTGAGACCCTTGCACCAGTCATAAGCAGCCGTAACCTTTCTCGAAGCGAGAAGAAGTCCGCAAATTACAAGCTCCTTAACGGCGTTTGCATTTGCACCGGGTGTGTTGAAAACAACTATGCCCTGCTCTGCACACTTATCAACCGGGATATTGTTTGTACCTGCACCGGCACGGGCGATTGCGAGAGTTTCGGGAGCGAATGTCGTCTCGTGCATCGAAGCCGAACGAACCATAACGGCTGTCGGATTCTCACAGCTGTCCGAGCAAGAGTACTTTCCGTCGAAACGGTCGGTGCCGCAGGCGGCAATTTTGTTGAGAGTAAGAATATTATACATAAAATTATCTCCTTTTATAAAATAAGGCTGTTCCGTTAAAGGTAAAGGCAACACAAGCCTTCCCCTTGAGGGGAAGGTGGGCGGCGGATTGCGCCGCTCGGATGAGGTGGCAAGTTTTAATCACAGCAATTTAATGAAATCAAAACTTGGCTTTTCCACCTCATCAGTCGCTTATGCGACAGCTTCCCCTCAAGGGGAAGCCTGCTTTGTGCCATCTGACTTTAAGATAACAGCCTGTGTGTTTTTATTTATGAATTAGCTTCCTCGAACTTCTTCATGAACTCAACGAGCTTTTCAACGCCCTCAATCGGCATTGCGTTGTAGATAGAAGCTCTCATACCGCCAACGGTCTTATGACCCTTGAGGTTGATGAAGCCTGCCTCTGTTGCCTCGGCAATGAACTTTGCTTCCATGTCCTTGTCGCCGATAACGAACGGAACGTTCATAAGAGAACGGTCCTCCTTAACAACAGTGCCCTTGAAGAGCTTGCTTGAATCAAGGTAATCGTAAAGGATCTTAGCTTTAGCTTCGTTTCTTGCCTTCATAGCGTCAAGACCGCCGATGCTCTTGATCCACTCAAGAACAAGCTTGCACATATAAATTGTGTAGCACGGCGGAGTGTTGTACATTGAACCGTTATCTGCGTGAATCTTATAGTCAAGCATTGTCGGTGTATAATCACGCGCATGACCGAGCATATCCTCGCGGATGATAGCGATTACAAGACCTGCCGGAGCAACGTTCTTCTGAGCGCCGCCGTAAACCATCGCAAACTTGGAGATATCAAGCGGCTCCGAGAAGAAGCAGGATGAAACGTCTGCAATAAGAGGAATATCGCCTGTGTCCGGGATATACTTGAATGTTGTACCGTAAATCGTATTGTTCATGCAATAGTAAACATAGTCAATATCGTCACGGAAGCTCTCACGGGTTGTCTTGGGGATATAAGTGTATGTCTTATCCTCCGATGAAGCTGCGGCAACAACATCGCCGTACTTCTTAGCCTCTTTGAAAGCCTGATTTGCCCAACGGCCTGTAATGATGTAGTCAGCCTTGCCTGTGCCGTTCATAAAGTTGAGCGGAATGGCTGCGAACTGAGTTGAAGCGCCGCCCTGAAGGAAAAGAACCTTGTAGTTATCCGGAACCTTGTAGATCTCACGGACAAGAGCCTCTGCGGAATCAATGATTCCCTGGAAAGCCTTTGAACGGTGCGACATCTCCATAACGGATGTGCCTGTGCCCTCATAGTCCAGCATCTCTGCGGCTGCCTTGTTCAGAACCGACTCGGGAAGCATGGACGGACCTGCTGAAAAGTTATATACTCTACCCATAATAAAACCTCCGATAGATTTTAGGCAATGTCACATAATTTCAACTGCGGTATTGCCTTAAATATTTTACTGAAATATTATACCTTTATGTTAATTCTTTGTCAACTATGTTTTGTTTGTATTATTTTAAATTGTTTTATTCCTTCTTTGAACAAAATGGTGAATAAACGAAAAAAATATGCTAATTTTATGTATATACTGATATATTGTTAAATTTTTGGCTATTGGTACTTGAAAAATTTCCCGTAATGTTGTAAAATAAATCGGATTGAAAATAAACAGGCAATGCCGCACAACTATGGCTTGCGAATTGTCTGAAACTATTTCTGAAAGGAAGATCAATAATGGAAGCTCTTAACAAAAAGACTGTTGAGGATATTGACGTAAACGGCAAGAAGGTTCTTGTACGCTGCGACTTCAACGTTCCTCTCAAGGACGGCGTTATTACAAGCGACAAGCGTATTGTTGCTTCGCTCCCGACAATCAAATATCTTATCGACCATAATGCAAAGGTTATCCTTTGCTCACATCTCGGCAGACCCAAGGGTGAATTCAAGCCTGAGTTTTCTCTTGCTCCCGTTGCCGCTCGCCTTTCCGAGCTCCTCGGTAAGGAAGTTAAGATGGCAAAGGACGTTGTAGGCGAAAGTGCACAGTCACTCGCCGCTTCGCTTCAGGACGGCGACGTAATGCTTCTCGAAAACGTTCGTTTCCACAAGGAGGAGACAAAGAACGATCCCGAATTCTCAAAGAAACTTGCTTCTCTTGCAGATATCTTTGTAAACGATGCCTTCGGTTCTGCTCACAGAGCCCACAGCTCAACAACAGGTGTTGCCGACTATCTTCCCGCAGTCTGCGGATTCCTCATTCAGAAGGAAATCGAATTCATCGGCGGTGCCCTTGCTAACCCGAAGCGTCCGCTTGTTGCTATTCTCGGCGGTGCCAAGGTATCCGACAAGATCGGCGTTATTACAAACCTCCTCGACAAGTGTGATACAATCATCGTCGGCGGCGGTATGGCTTACACATTCATGAAGGCTCTCGGCTACAACATCGGTAATTCTCTTCTTGAGGAAGACAGAATCGAAGATGCTTTGAACATGATGAATACAGCTAAGGAAAAGGGAGTTAAGTTCCTTATTCCGGTTGACAATAAGGTAGGTAAAGAGTACAAGCCCGACACAGAGGCTATGGTTATCGACAGTGATATCATTCCCGACGGCTGGATGGGTCTTGACATCGGTCCTAAGACACAGGCTCTCTTCGCTGACGCTATCAAGGGCAGCGGAACGGTAATCTGGAACGGACCTATGGGCGTTTCCGAGTGGGATAACTTCGCAGCAGGTACAATCGCTGTTGCAACTGCCGTTGCAGATTCCGGCGCTATCTCAATCATCGGCGGCGGCGACTCGGCTGCTGCTGTTCAGAAGCTCGGTTTTGCCGACAAGATGTCTCACATCTCAACAGGCGGCGGTGCTTCTCTTGAATTCCTTGAGGGCAAGGAGCTTCCGGGCATCGTAGCTCTTAACGACAAATAATCGGAGGTAGTTAAAATGAACAAATCACTTCGTAAAGCAGTTATCGCAGGTAACTGGAAAATGAATAAAACCCCTGCGGAGACTACAGCTCTCATCAATGAGATCAAGCCTCTCGTTGCAGACGCAGATTGTGACGTAGTTTGCTGCGTTCCCTATGTTGACCTTTTTGCAGCTCTTGAAGCAGCTAAGGGTTCAAACATCAAAATCGGTGCAGAGAACTGCCACTGGGCAAAGAGCGGCGCATTCACAGGTGAGGTTTCCGCAGAAATGCTCAAGGCTTGCGGCGTTGATATCGTTATCACAGGCCACAGCGAGAGAAGAACATACTTCGGCGATACAGACGTTACAGTTCATGACCGCACGAGAGCCGCTCTTGACAACGGCATGACTGTTATCCTCTGCGTAGGTGAATATCTTGAGCAGCGTGAGCAGAACATCACAATGGAGGTCGTTTCCTCTCAGGTTAAGATTGCTCTTGCGGGCGTAAGCAAGGAAGAGCTTGACAGAATCATCATCGCATATGAGCCGGTTTGGGCTATCGGAACAGGCAAGACTGCAACAGCCGATCAGGCTGAGGAGGTCTGCAAGGCTATCCGTGAGCTTATCGCCGAGCTTTATGATAAGGAAGCTGCTGACAAGTTTGTTGTTCAGTACGGCGGATCAATGAACGCCAAGAATGCAGATGAGCTTCTCGGCAAGGAAGATGTTGACGGCGGTCTTATCGGCGGCGCATCTCTCAAGGCTCCCGACTTTGCGGCTATTGTTAAGGCAGCAAGTAAATAATTTATATCGGATATAATTTTCGCGGGGCTGACGCATTATGCGCAGACCAAAGAGACTCGAGCTCTTTGGTCTTCATAAAATGCGGCAGTCCTCTGATTTTGAAAGTGGTGATTTATTATGAAAAGACCGGTTGTATTATGTATCATGGACGGCTTCGGAATCAACCCCGGTGCAAAGGGAAATGCAATTGAAGCTGCAAATACTCCCAATCTTACAAGACTTTTTAAAGAAAATCCGTTCACTACTATCGGCGCTTCGGGACTTGATGTAGGTCTCCCGGACGGTCAGATGGGAAACAGCGAGGTCGGTCATACAAACATCGGCGCAGGCCGCGTTGTTTATCAGATGCTCGTTAAGATTTCAAAGTCCATTCAGGACGGCGATTTCTTCAAGAATGAGGCTCTGCTCAAGGCTTGCGAGAACTGCAAGAAAAACGGCACTGCCCTCCACCTTGTAGGACTTCTTTCCGACGGCGGCGTTCACAGCCACATTGAGCACCTTTACGGCTTGCTTGAAATGGCAAAGCGCGAGGGTCTCGATAAGGTTTATATCCATTGCATAATGGACGGACGTGATGTTTCCGTAACATCGGGTGTCGGCTTCATCAAGGACGTTTATGCTAAAACAAAGGAGCTTGAAGTCGGCGAAATTGCAACGGTTATGGGTCGTTACTACGCTATGGACCGTGACTTTGCTTGGGACAGAGTTGAGAAGGCTTATGCCGCAATGGTTTACGGCGAAGGAATTCAGGCAGACTGCGCAGTTGACAGCATGAACGAATCCTATGCTAACGGAGTTACGGACGAATTCATCGTTCCGACCGTTATCAATAAGAACGGCATGATCAAGGCAAACGACAGCGTTGTATTCTTCAACTTCCGTCCCGACCGTGCAAGACAGATCACAAGAACCTTCGTTGACGAGAAGTTTGACGGCTTTGAGAGAAAGAACGGCTTCTTCCCGCTCACATACGTTTGCATGACTCAGTACGACGAAACAATGCCGAATGTAAGCGTTGCATTCCCGCCGGAGGAGCTTAAAATGACTATGGGCGAGTACCTTGCTTCACAGGGAAAAACTCAGCTCAGAATCGCCGAGACGCAAAAATATGCTCACGTTACATTCTTCTTCAACGGAGGCGAGGAAAAGACATTTAAGGGTGAAGACAGAATTCTTATCCACTCCCCCGATGTTCCGACTTTCGATCTCAAGCCGGAGATGAGTGCATACGAGGTTTGCGATGCAGTCTGCGAGCAGATTAAATCCGACAAATATGACGTTGTTATCCTCAACTTTGCTAACTGCGACATGGTCGGTCACACAGGCGTATTTGAGGCGGCTGTCAAGGCTGTTGAGGCCGTTGACGAGTGCGTAGGCAGAGTTTGCGACGCAGCGCTCAGCATGGGCGGCGCAGTCCTCATCACTGCCGACCACGGCAACGCAGACAAGATGATCGGTGACGATGGCAAGCCGTTCACACCGCATTCAACCAATCCGGTTCCGCTCTGCATTGTAGGCTATGACTGCGAGCTCAAGGAAACAGGTAAGCTCTGCGACCTTGCACCGACAATGCTCCAGATCATGGATCTTCCTCAGCCGAAGGAAATGACAGGCGAATCAATGATCAAGTCGGTTAAATAAGATATTATATAATCAACAGCTCTTTACCTCTCGGTAAGGGGCTGTTTTTCTTGGAGATACCGTTCATCTCCTCCTCGGAATACTTCTTCTCCGGCTCTGTATTCGCCGCACCTGTATTTGTGTCCTGCTGTACATTGCCGTTTTCTGTATTCTCTGTGTTGTTGACTTCTTCAGCCATATACTCTCCTTTTTTACGGATAAGGACATCCGCACCCCGTTTTTTCAGATACGGGCAAACTGTATTTTTGATATAAAAACAGCGTCACCATTACGGCAACACTGAAATTATAGGCATGAAAAAAGCACCTTGATTTCTCAGGGTGCTGTTGCTATAACATCGAATTAAAATATTCCTTTTGGAACATCTTGACTGTTATTCATTATTTCGGTTATATTTGCTCGTGAAATAACATGAGATTTCTTGCATTCATTGCACCAGATAACCACATAACCCATATTGCCATTAACTTTCTTAGCATTGTAACTTGTGTCATTACTTCCGCAAAAAGGACAGGGTCCAACTTCGCCGCATTCAGAGAGACTATCTATATTTTTAAGCCATTTCATGTTATTTCTCGCATTCATTTTATCTGCATAGTTACATTGTATCAGGATAAAACGTGCTTGATAAAATCATTCAACAAAGACATATTATACTTTTCGACATAGTAAATTACATCTGATCGCCAAGCATATTTTCCGTCTGTCATCATTTGCAAAGGTAACTTGATTTTATCTCCGCTTATAACATCATAACAAGCTGAGGGAGATACAGACGTAATCTTACCTGCTTTTAAATAATTAAGTATTTTTTCTTTATCTTCATTTTCATTTTTTGAAATTAAGAAATGAATCGACGGATATTGATCATCGTTCATCATTTCTTTAAATCTACCGATTACAATCATTTTTCACCCTCCTTGGTTTAAATAATTTCCAATCTCCGGAATTTGTATATTCGTCCGGACCTATCGTCATTTTACCATTAAAGTCAATAAACAATACATCTGTCGGTGCTAAAACATCAACGTTCAAAGCATCTGCCAATTGCTGAACTGCCACAACTCCTTTTGAACCTGTTTCACATGAAAGCAATCTAACATTTCCACCGTGATAATTCGGATCTTCTTTCAGTATTTCTGCAAATTCTTTTGGTGTATACGATTTTATCTCATTTCCGTTTGAATCATTAATCGAAAACCCTGACCAATCGCCGTGAATAGATATATCTTCATATCCGTCTATAGGCTTAACTTTTTTTAAATACTCATACAGAATATCTGACGAATTAAAATATCTTGATGCACTTATTATACCACTATTTTCGGAATTTTCAATAATTAGTTGAGTCTTTCTGCCCTTCCACTCATTGAGCCATGCCTGATATTTCGCAATATTGGCAGGGTCAATGCTTCCAACCGTCAACCGTTTGTATTTTTGGATCATGTTCTCAACATGCGCCCGGTTTAGTTCTTCCGTGCCGTATTCATTTAGCTTGTTATCTTCCGTTTCATAGTGGACGATATCCTCAAGCTCGGGATAATATGTTCCGAGACCGTGACGGCAGCGAAAACTGTACTATATGATTTATTCTACCTTATATAGAGCGATAAAAAAAGACAGGCCTTTCGACCTGTCTCTTATATTGAATAATTTAATTATTCGTTGATAGCAGTAACAACGCCTGAACCAACTGTACGTCCACCCTCACGGATAGCGAAACGAAGACCTTCTTCGATAGCGATCGGAGTGATGAGCTCAACGTTCATTGTAACGTTATCGCCGGGCATGCACATCTCTGTTCCCTCAGGAAGAGTGATAACACCTGTAACGTCTGTTGTTCTGAAATAGAACTGAGGACGATAGTTGTTGAAGAACGGAGTATGACGGCCACCCTCGTCCTTAGTCAGAACGTAAACCTGACCTGAGAACTTTGTGTGAGGATGAATTGAACCGGGCTTAGAAAGAACCTGGCCACGCTCGATGTCTGTTCTCTGGATACCACGAAGAAGAGCACCGATGTTGTCGCCTGCCTCAGCATAGTCGAGGAGCTTACGGAACATTTCGATACCTGTAACAACAGTCTTCTTCTTCTCGTCTGAAAGACCAACGATTTCAACTTCGTCAGACATCTTGAGCTGTCCACGCTCAACTCTACCTGTAGCAACTGTACCACGGCCTGTGATTGTGAATACGTCCTCAACAGGCATAAGGAACGGAAGGTCAGCCTTACGGTCAGGAGTCGGGATGTAAGTATCAACAGCATCCATGAGCTCCCAGATGCAAGCAAGCTCAGGAGCGTTTACATCGTCACCGTCGTACTCAAGAGCCTTAAGAGCAGAACCCTTGATGATCGGTGTGTCGTCGCCCGGGAAATCGTACTCGTTAAGAGTCTCACGGATTTCCATCTCAACAAGCTCGATAAGCTCAGGATCGTCAACCTGGTCGATCTTGTTCATGAATACGATGATGTAGGGAACGCCAACCTGACGTGCAAGAAGAAGGTGCTCCTTGGTCTGAGCCATAGGACCGTCTGTTGCAGCGATAACAAGGATAGCGCCGTCCATCTGAGCAGCACCTGTGATCATGTTCTTGATATAGTCAGCATGGCCCGGGCAGTCAACGTGAGCATAGTGACGTGTAGCAGTCTCATACTCAACGTGAGCGGTGTTGATTGTGATACCACGCTCTCTCTCTTCAGGAGCCTTATCGATGTTAGCATAGTCAACGAAAGCAGCTTCGCCCTTCATTGCGAGTGTCTTTGTGATAGCAGCTGTCAAAGTAGTCTTACCATGGTCAACGTGGCCGATAGTACCAATGTTGACATGGGGTTTGGTTCGGTTAAATTTTTCCTTTGCCATTTGGAATTTCCTCCCTTTGGTATTAAATAATTTTATTCAATGCATACTGCATAGTTACATTGTAACAATTTCCATTCAAAAAAGCAAGCCTTTTTTGAAAATAATTAGCCCTTAGTTCTTGCGCTGATGATGTCATCTGCGATAGACTTCGGAACAGCCGTGTAGTGGCTGGGTTCCATTACGTACTGACCACGACCCTGAGTCTTGGAACGAAGGTCTGTAGCGTAACCGAACATGTTGGAGAGCGGGATATTAGCGTCAACCTGAACGGCACCCGTTCTCTGCTCCTGACCGAGGATCATACCGCGGCGGGAGTTAACGTCACCCATAACGTCGCCGAGATAATCGGACGGAACGATGATGGCAACCTTCATAATAGGCTCCATGAGAACAGGAGATGCCTTTCTCATAGCGTCCTTGAATGCCATAGAACCGGCAATCTTAAAGGCCATTTCTGAGGAGTCGACCTCATGATAAGATCCATCATAAAGAGTAACCTTAACGTCAACAACAGGATATCCTGCGAGAACGCCTGACTGCATTGCGCCCTTGATACCGGCCTCAACAGCAGGAATGTACTCCTTCGGAACAGCACCGCCGACGATAGCGTTAACAAACTCGAAGCCCTTTTCCGGATTCGGCTCAATCTTAATCTTAACGTGACCGTACTGGCCCTTACCGCCTGACTGACGTGAATACTTGCAATCAACGTCTGCCGGGGTTGTGATTGTTTCTCTGTAAGCAACCTGGGGCTTACCGATGTTAGCCTCAACCTTGAACTCACGGAGAAGTCTGTCAACGATGATCTCAAGGTGAAGCTCACCCATACCTGCGATGATCGTCTGACCTGTTTCTTCGTCGGTGTAGCAACGGAATGTCGGATCCTCTTCAGCAAGCTTCTGAAGTCCGATACCCATCTTTTCCTGACCTGCCTTGGTCTTAGGCTCGATAGCAACACGGATAACAGGCTCCGGGAATTCCATTGATTCGAGGATAATCGGATTCTTCTCATCGCAGAGAGTATCACCTGTTGTTGTGTTCTTGAGGCCTACGGCAGCGGCGATATCACCGGCGTAAACAACATCAAGATCCTGTCTGTGGTTAGCGTGCATCTGAAGAATACGTCCGAGACGCTCGTCTGTGTCCTTAACAGAGTTGTAAACGGTTGTACCTGCCGAAACAGTACCTGAATAAACTCTGAAGAAGCAGAGCTTACCGACAAACGGGTCTGTTGCAATCTTAAATGCAAGAGCTGCGAACGGCTCTGTATCGGAGGAATGACGATCTTCCTCCTCACCTGTCTCGGGGTTGGTGCCTCTGATAGCCTCAACGTCCGTCGGAGCAGGCATATAAGCAATGATATTATCGAGGAGCATCTGAACGCCCTTGTTACGGTAAGATGTACCGCAGCATACGGGAACCATTTCGTTTGCGATAGTCGCCTTACGGATGCAGTTCTTGATCTCGTCGACCGTAAGCTCCTCGCCCTCGAAGAATTTCTCCATAAGAGCGTCATCCTGCTCGGCAACAGCCTCGATAAGCTCCTCGTGATACTTCTGAGCAAGCTCTTTCATATCATCGGGGATAGGCTCGATTCTGATATCGAGACCCTTATCGTCATAATAAACCTCAGCTTCCATTGTAACAAGGTCGATGATTCCTCTGAACTCGAGTTCACGACCGATGGGGAGCTGAATCGGAACGGCATTACACTTGAGACGCTCCTTCATCATGTCGATAACATGATAGAAATCTGCGCCCATAATGTCCATTTTGTTAACATATACCATACGAGGTACATGATACTTATCAGCCTGACGCCAAACAGTCTCAGACTGAGGCTCAACGCCACCCTTTGCGCAAAGGACGGTAACGGAACCGTCAAGAACACGAAGAGAACGCTCAACTTCAACGGTAAAGTCAACGTGACCCGGGGTATCAATGATGTTGATACGGTGACCCTTCCAGAAACAGGTGGTAGCAGCAGAAGTGATTGTGATACCACGCTCCTGCTCCTGAGCCATCCAGTCCATTGTTGCTGCACCGTCATGTGTTTCACCCATCTTGTGGTTAACACCGGTGTAGAAAAGGATACGCTCGGTCGTAGTTGTTTTACCGGCATCGATATGAGCCATGATACCGATGTTTCTTGTTAATTCAAGTGGTACTTGTCTTCCCATATAAACCTCCGTAAATTTAAATAAGCAATTAAATCCCTGAAATTTTCGGGAAGATTACCATCTGAAATGTGCAAAAGCCTTATTAGCCTCTGCCATCTTATGAGTATCTTCACGCTTCTTGAATGCCGAACCTGTTTCGTTAACAGCATCCATGATCTCGTTAGCAAGACGCTCTTTCATAGTTCTTTCCGAACGAAGACGTGAATAGTTGGTGATCCATCTGAGTCCGAGTGTCTGTCTTCTCTCGGGACGAACCTCCATCGGAACCTGATAAGTAGCACCGCCGACACGGCGAGCCTTAACCTCGAGAACAGGCATTACGTTTTCCATAGCGGCTTCAAAAACCTCTACAGGCTCCTTACCTGTCTTCTCCTTGATGATGTCAAATGCGTCGTAAACAATCTTCTGTGCGACACCCTTTTTACCATCATACATAACATTGTTGATAAGTCTTGTTACCAACTTTGAATTGTAAAGCGGATCTGGCAAAACATCACGTTTTGCAATCTGGCCTCTTCTTGGCACTTCGCTTCCCTCCTTCATAGTAATGATATCATAGGTACTCAAGTGACAAAACCCTGTGGCGCCAATGGAGAAGCACATACATAATATATATATACACTCTCACATTGATACGCAGCGTACCTTACCCTGCGCAGCCTGCAAGAAGATTCTGTCTTTCAAACTTTCCTTTTAAAAAGAGGAATTACTTTTTAGCAGCCTTCGGACGCTTAGCACCGTACTTTGAACGGGACTGCATTCTTCCATTAACACCCTGAGTATCGAGTGTGCCGCGGATGATGTGGTAACGAACACCGGGAAGGTCCTTAACACGACCGCCACGAATAAGAACAACGCTGTGCTCCTGAAGGTTATGACCTACACCCGGGATATACGAAGAAACTTCGATACCGTTTGTAAGACGAACTCTGGCGATCTTACGAAGAGCCGAGTTAGGCTTTTTAGGTGTAGCAGTCTTAACTGCTGTGCAAACGCCGCGCTTCTGAGGTGAATTCTGGTCGGTAACAATGTTCTTCTTAGAATTGAGACCCTTGAGAAGAGCAGGAGCCTTTGCTTTCTTTTCGATAGTCTGTCTGCCGTTTCTAACTAACTGATTAAAGGTAGGCAAAAACTACATCTCCTTTCTTAAAAATTTTGAATATTGACAAATCATATGCCCATGGGGACACATAATAAATCACATTATCAATCTTTGGTATTCTATCACTTATGCATATATATTGTCAAGTGTTTTTGTAAAAATATTCTAAATTTTTGAAAATTCGGGGAATAAATCAAAATCAATGCCTATTTTAGCGATTTATGTTGCTTAGATCGCACGAAATGTGCCTTTTCCGAATCTTTCCGTAAGGTGCGATGGCCGCTGCACCTTGGAAAATTTCTTCAATCAGCTTTTCTTTATCCCCTCCGTCGCCATAGACGACACTTTCTCGCTGCGGCTCGGTCACGCTCCGGCTCTGAACGTCCGCTGGACGTTCATTCACTACCGTCGCGCCGCTTTGCTACCTTGCAACAAGGGGAGGCATGAAAAATTTCTTCTGACTTCGGAAGTACCGAAATATATTACTTATAATGCACCGTTCTGCCGATAAAGATTCTTACGAAGAGATGACCGATCGTTTCACAGGCAAGCTCAATAAAGCCGAGGAAATTGACCTTATCGACAAGCTTTGCGCCGTCCTTATCCCCTGCTTTTCTCAAAGCAGTTGAATCGCAGGCAGAAAAAGCATTGTACCAGCGCTGGGTTCTTGTCTGATATGTCGAAGTATCATTCTCATCAAGGTCGATAATTCTGTAACCGTACTGTGATGAATAGGCATCGCCGTTATAGCGCGTACTCAGTGAATTGGTTATATTTATGCCCTTGTATTTAACGCTGAAGCTGTTGGAGTGGTCGTGACCCGTGAACATTGCGAGTACATCTCCCCTCTCAACCAATGCGTCAAACTGTCCGTGGTTATAATAGCCGCAGGACGGCGATTCGTGGAGTGTGCCGTGATTCTCGACTTCGGGATCGAAAGCGTAGAATTCATCGTCTGTATAGAACTTATTATACACATATGCGCCCTTATGCTTCATCTTTTTGAGTCCGTCATAAACCTCAGGGACAATAATATGCTGAAAGACAAATGAATTGATCTTACCGCCGTTCTGCTTTTCGATCTCTGCGGATGTCTGCTTGTACCATTCAACCTGGTCAGCCTGTACGTTTGAGTAATGACCCTCACTATCATAATCGCCCGAATCGAATACCCAAAGGTTAAACTTCATTTTGCCGTCGATGGACGAATAGAGCGGAACGTTGTATGTGCCGCAGCCGGAAAGCATTTCGCCATCGTCAATCGAAATCGAGCAAGGATATTCATTGTAAAGAGCCATGAGATCCTCTCTTGAAATAACGCCGTTTTCGGAGTCATGATTACCGAAGCAAACCGCGACGGGAATATCTCTCGACTGGAAAACGTTCATGATCTGCTCGATAAACCATTTGGTTTCCTCCACGGTATCGCACTTGCAGATATCGCCCGTGAGCATTATCAAATCAGGCTTTTCACGGTCGCAGGCATTGGCAATAAGCCAGATTGAAGCTTTAACGTTATCCTTGCTGAGGTGCGTATCGGTAACGTGCATTATTCTGAAGCTGCCGTCCTCATTGAAGTAAAGAGGTGCGGTTGTCAATGACTTGTCCGCGGCAAAGCCGGTTGAAGCCATTGCGAATGTCAAAACGAATACCATTATAAATGATACAAGAATGTTTAATTTTTTCATAGTAAATACCTTTCTTTTTTATACGGTGAGTTGTGCTGAAGTCGGAAGGAGTTTAAGTCTGATAAGACCTTACTCCCTCAGTCGGCTTCGCCGCCAGCTCCCCTACAGGGAAGCCCACGCTCAAAACAAATTTTATCTGACTTTAAGGAAACCCCTCAGTCAGCTTCGCTGACAGCTCCCCCAAGGGAGGAGCCCACGAATTTTCCTCTCACCTTGAGATTTTTTCAAACTTAATTGTTTGTAAAACCTCAGTTTTATTTGTAAGGGCGACCATCGGTCGTCCGCTTTTGTTTTTTAGAAGACTTTGGCGGACGTGCAATGCACGCCCCTACTGAGTCAAAGTTAGTTTTATTTAAACTAAAATTTTGATAAAGGCTAAATGTTGTGTACTAATCCCGCAGCCTCCCTCTTGAGGGAAGCCTTGGTTAAATTCTTCTTAACTGTAATTTCTTACTCCGTACCGATAATCCAACAAATCAATCCGCATTGACGAGCCATTCATGCTCCTTGGAGTAAAGACGTGTGGTCTTGTACCACGGGTCGCCGTCAATATGGCGGATCATCCATACATAATACATTGTGTAGCCCGGAGCCGTGACCTGCTCATGGTCGTTGCCGTCGGTTATCGTGCAATATGCGCCGTCGGTGCTCTTGAAAACGTCGTCTCCGTTAAAGCAGGCGCCGAAGCCCTGCGGCGGATCGAACTGATAGTAATAAACCTCGGGCTGCGGATGATGGTGCGGCGGATAGCTCGACCATCTGCCCGGCTGATTGAACACCTCGCCCATTACCATGTTGGAATAAGGAGCATTGTCATAGTCGAACATCGTTGAGCAAATACGGTATCCTGTGCCCTCCCACTGACCTTTGCCGAAATGCTGATAAAGGCAATCCTCAGGCTTATAGAAAACAGGCTCAAACTCTCTCTCGTTATCGGTCTGCTGAACAAGGAACTCGCTGTCCTCGCAAGCCTCAATGCTTATTTTTATACCCTTGCACACATGCAGACAATACGGTGTTTTCTCGAACGGATTCTTTCTTTTCATGTTCTCTGTTCTGTCATTCCAGCTTATATTCATGTTGCCCTTGAGGATGAGCACTGCCGTCTCGTTCTCGGCGCTGAAAATTTCGTACTTCTCCTCTTTTGCAAGCTTCTTTACCCAAATATTCATGTGCATCTCGGGATTTTTGCCGTTCATTTCGCAGAGAATCTTTTCGTTATTCTCGTTGAATGCAGGATTTTCGAGCATATATAATTCCTCCTTGGAAAATGTTAGATTTACGGTTATATTCTATCATTCTGCAATAATAATTTCAATAGCAGTTTGCAAAAATGTTCAAAACATATATCATTGTTGTATACCTTGACATTGCAAAAAAACGGACTTATAATTGTATATCATCAGCAAAAGAAGGTGTTTTTAATGGTCATTGATGCACACTGTCACATCTACCCCGATAAGATTGCCGACAAGGCGGCGCACAGCACGGGACGCTTCTATTCCCTGCCCACAACCTATGACGGAAAGGTTTCCACCCTGCTCGAAAACGGAGCGAAGGCAGGTATTGATAAATTCATCGTACAGTCGGTCGCAACGACGCCGAAGCAGGTCAGCTCTATAAATAAATTCATTGCCGCCGAAGTAGCCGCTCACCCCGACAAGCTTTACGGTCTCGGTACACTTCACCCCGACAGCGAGGATATCAGGGCCGACGTTGAAGAACTTGTTTCGCTCGGTCTCGGCGGAGTTAAGCTTCACCCCGACATTCAGCAGTTCAAGCTTGACGATTACAGATGCCTTAAAATATATGAGCTTTGCGAGGAATTCAAGCTCCCCGTTCTTCTTCACACGGGCGACAGCAGATATGATTACTCAAACCCGAACAGGCTCATTCCGATACTTGATATTTACGACAAAATGGTTGTCGTCGGCGCTCATTTCGGCGGATGGTCGATGTGGGATGAGGCATCAAAGCTTCTTGCCGACCGTGAGAATTTTTATGTTGACTGCTCATCGTCGTTCTATGCTCTCTCCGACGCTAAAATCCGTGAGATCATCGCACGCTACGGCGTTGACCGTGTCCTTTTCGGAACGGACTATCCGATGTGGAGCGTTGAAACAGACCTGAAGCGTTTCTACTCTCTCGGCTACAACAAAGAGGATTCGGACAAGATTCTTTATCAAAACGCCGTTAAGGTCTACGGCTTGAAGCTGTGATTGGCATTTTCCTATATTTTATTTTCTGCTTATAAATAATGTGGGCATCGTACACTGCTTCATTAAAGTTGACTTTAATCAATAAAATCTCAAAATTCTATTTTATAGAAAAACGGTTTGATATCCGCATAAATGCGGCTATAATTTTCACGTTCAGCGGTTTTTCTGTCAAGAATTTTATAGATGTCGGACATGTATTTTCTGAGTTCCTCGGGCATGGTATTTACTCCTGTCAAAATCACCTCATCTGCGTCACATTCACTGCTTAACAAATCCCAAAAAGCGTCTAAATTAGCACCGTACCATTCAGGAAAATCAAATGCTGTCCTAATTCGTTCATGAAGCTCTCCGAGATACTTACAATCCGTTAAATCCAATGTAATTGTTTTCTTTTCTTCCATTGCCTGCTCCTATATTATAAACGAGCCGTTGCACATTTCGCTTCGGCTCGCTTTATTATTCTGTTTACCTCCAAAGGTCGTCCGCTCTGACGATTTCCCTGTCGTCTCTGCCGCCGTTGAGCTGCGGAAAATACGACGCAAATCTGTATCTCGGGAGCTTGTCGAATTCAAGCTTTATGAGCGGATAATTTATAATCGGATCGGGATTTTTTTCGGGCAAATCATATATAAAAATTCTGTCGCCCTTTTTCTCGAATTTTATCGGAGTGCCGTCCATGAAGGAAATCTTCTTCGGCTCGTCCATAAATCCGGCAAGAGCCATTTTTCCGTTGTAAGGTGCCCAAATCTTGTTCCACATATAAATCGTTGTGCCCTTTGACGTACCCCTTCCGACGCCGTTGAGCTGGAATTTGTTACCCTCGCCCTTGTTGAGAATACCGTAAACCGCTTCGCCGTTGACCTTGAGCCATTCACCTACCTTGTGAAGCGGATCAATAACCTCATAAGGAATCGAGCCGTCCGGCTTAGGACCGACATTGAGCAGAAGATTTCCGCCGTATTCGCAGCAGGTTTGAAGCATATTGACAATTCTCTGCGGCGTGTAGCTGTAAGGGAGTGCCTGATCCGAATCAACATAGCCCCAGCTTATTCCGTTGAAGGTCATGCAAGCCTCCCAGTCACGCTCGGACGGAGTGATGTGCTCCTCCGGAGTGCCGAAGTCCTCGGCAAGTCCGCTTCTGTCGTTGATAATAATATCCGGCTGGAGACTTCTGAGATACTGGTTGCGCTCAAGCGAATCCCAACCCTCCCATGACTCCATCGGCAGCGGAACGTCGTACCAAAGAATATCAATCTTGCCGTACTGAGTGAGAAGCTCCGTGTTTATATCTTTAAGGAACTGCGTGTAACGTCTTCTCGCCTCCGTGTCATAGGCACAAATTCCGCTATCGGGGTGATGCCATTCCATGCAGGTCGAATAAAAACCGATTTTCAGGTCAAACTCACGGCATGCTTCAACAAATTCCTTGACTATATCGCGGTGCGGACCGTAATTGACGGAATTGTACGGATTTGCCTTTGAATCCCACAGGCTGAAGCCCTCGTGATGACGGGTCGTCATGACCATATATTTACAACCGGCTTCCTTGGCAAGCTTTGCCCATTCACGGCAGCAGCCCTCTTTCGGGCAGAAATTATCGGCAAGTGCTTCATACTCCTCGGGCGGAATATTTTCGCACGCCATAGCCCACTCATTTCTTCCGAGCTGTGAAAAAAGGCCGTAGTGAATAAACATGCCGAATCTTGCTTCTCGCCACCACTTCATGCGCTTATCACGGGTTGCGGCGATCTGTTCTTCGTATTGAGGCTTTGAAAGCATAATAAAGCTCCTTTGTTTTATATTAAACTCAGTTTAATGTATTTCCCCTGCTTTGTCAACAATAATGTTGCCGATAAAAGTCAATGTCGTTCGGTATTCCTCTCCTTATAATAAATACCACTCTATCCCCGATAAACAAATCAACAATTTCGTTCAAGAAATGAAGGTTGACACATACATTTTAATATGATATAATCGGCAGAGTTTGAGGGAGTAGATAGCTCGAAACGAGTGACAAGTCAACACACTGACGCAAAGCGTCTGGCTTGTCTTAAATAACGAGACTCAGACGTGGCTTTGCCGTGTCTGGGATTTTTTCAGGCACGACGGTGTCTGATTTTTTTATTCTCGGAGGTAAAATATGGGGTTACTTGAATTATTCATCCTAGCAGTCGGTCTGTCAATGGACGCTTTCGCCGTTTCGGTCTGCAAGGGTCTTTCGACGCAGAAGCTTAAAACAAAGCACTACCTGATAATCGGTGCGTGGTTCGGCGGATTTCAGGCTCTTATGCCCACTATCGGCTATTTTCTCGGCTCAACGTTCGAAAAGTACATCACGTCTTTTGATCATTGGGTAGCATTCGTTCTGCTTGCCATAATAGGCGGAAACATGATCCGTGAGGGCTGCTCGAAGGAAGAAGGAAAGGCAAACGATTCGTTCTCGTTCAAGACTATGATCGTCCTTGCAGTCGCAACAAGCATAGACGCCCTCGCAGTCGGCATCACCTTTGCCCTGCTGCCCGACGTCAACATCGTTGCCGCAGTTTCATTCATCGGCGTTATAACGTTTATCATTTCCGCAATCGGACTCAAGGTCGGCAACATCTTCGGTCTTAAATATAAGAGCAAGGCGGAAATCGCCGGCGGCGTTATCCTTATCATCATCGGCACAAAGATTCTGCTTGAGCATCTCGGTGTAATCAATTTCTGATTAACAATTGAAATATTGCAAATAATTGTTGACAAGATAGAACTTCTTTGGTATAATTCATCAAGTAAACAATATATTGCACGGGGGCGTAGCTCAGCTGGGAGAGCGCTTGAATGGCATTCAAGAGGTCAACGG